>OJFG01000322.1_pt1 | contig 18918 bp, 19 predicted proteins | sample 1594071 | NCBI WGS metagenome assembly OJFG01 (sample SAMN05416818, study PRJEB24817) | seawater metagenome | isolation source: Sea water | place: Canada:Atlantic | collected 2013-07 | reverse complement strand
CGAGATCCTCTCTGGTCTCGTGGGCTCGGAGATGTGTATAAGAGACAGCCATTATTTGCTAATTTCCTGAGCTCTTCTAAGCTTTTTGGAGCTGATTTAACATGGTCACGATTGTAACATAGAGCCTGCACATCCACCATAAATGGCAGACCATAAAGTTGCCCATCTTTCTTTGCCTGCGCTAAGAGTTTGGGCCTGAAATTGACATTTTTGACCACCTTGGAAGGAATTGGCTTGATCAGATTGTTTTGAGCCAGGCTGCTTAGCATCAGGGTGTGGACCAAGATCACATCAGCACCTAATCCATACTTCAGGCTCTGTTGATGTTTCTGATAGAAAATTGTGTCTGGATATTCCTCTACAACCACTGTCACCTCTGGGTGCATTTGCTCAAAGGACCGCGTCATGGTGCGAATGCTCTTGTTCAACATCTTTTGAAGCATTGGCTCCATGCCCTGATATCGCTGCGTCCAAACCAAAAGAGTTCCCTTCAGATCCTGCTGCGATTGCACCAATTGGTTGCGACCTTCATACAAAGGATTCGCGTTGATTTCCGCGTTGTAAGTTCCTATTGGTTCTGATTCTGAGCCCCTCGGGCTGCAACCCATCAGTGTTAGTGCGCTGAGAGCAGCAAGAACACTGGCTAATGAACGCTTGTTTTTCCGGGCCTGAGATGGTCTGCCCAGCATTATTTTTCCTTGTTTTGATCAAGGTAGGTAGCTTCTGGGCCTTCAGCTTTATTTGCCTGATTTTGTTTGATCTGATCAGCCTGAGTGTTGATTGCTTTCCTGTTCTATAAGCTCAGTGCTAAGGGTCCCTAGGGCTCTTTCAGCACTCCTTCTGCCAATAATGATCCGATCAAATACAAGGAGCCTGCAATCACAGGCGCTGGCTTCGGACTTTCTGCATCGTTCTTGAACAGGTTGACGAGAACGTCCTCCACGCATGAAGCGCTCCTTAGTTGATGCGCATGCGATGGGCAGATCTCGCTCAATTGATCGGCTGTCCAGCTGACATGCCCTGGCACCGGCACGATCCAGGCTTCGTCGTTTGGCTCCACCAAAATCCTGAGCATTTCCGGGGCTTGCTTGTGGCCCTGAATGCCAAGAATCCAGATCTGCTGCTGCCCTGACTCGCTCCAGCAACGACGCTCGAGCGCGAGCTGCTCGGCTGCATCGGGGTTGTGGGCTCCATCCACGCGCACAGAGTGGTGGTTCCAGTGCAACGTTTGAAGCCGTCCAGGCCAACGGGCTTGGGCCAGCCCTCGCCGGATCTGCTCCTCTGTGATCGTGCTGCCAAAGGCATTCATCCGTCGCAGCGCTGCGCGCGCCACGGCTCCATTACGCCGTTGCAGGTGTCCAGAGAGCCCAAGCTCCCACTCGTCGGTGAGCGGCTTCACCCACTCCAGCGTGGCGCCCATATCTTGGCTGCGCTCCTCCAAGACTTTGGTCACCGCATCGTGTTGAGGGGCACTAATCACATGGGCTCCAGGGCCGATCACCGCTGCTTTTTCGCTGCTGATCGCCGTTAAGGAGTGCCCGAGATGTTCGCAGTGATCCATTCCGATCGAGCCAATGGCGATAAGAGGTCGATTGGGATGGGCTGTTGTGGCATCCAGCCGCCCTCCAAGACCTGCTTCTAAAACGAGCCAATCCAGGGCGTTGGCTTCAAAATGAACCATGGCGGCAGTGATCAGCTGCTCGAACGGGGTCAGGTTGTGATGCTGCGCCACCGGTTGGAGTTGTTTTAAACGTTGGCGTAGTTGAGCCAGCTCAATCTGCTGCTGATTCACGCAAATCCGTTCACACCAACTCGTGAGATGGGGAGACGTGGTGAGGCCAGAGCGCAGACCTGCTGCCGTCAACCCGCTGTGAATCATGCAGGCGATCGAGCCTTTGCCATTGGTTCCGACCACCTGCACGGCGGGAACACCAGCGCAGGGGTTGGCTAGAGCGGCAAGAGCTGCCTGCATCCGCTCAAGCGATAAATCCATTCCCCGCTGCTCAAAGGGAGAGAGCAGATCCGCCAACTCATCAAGGGGATCCAGCTTGGAGCGGGTCACGTGTTCAGCAGTTCCAGCGTCCGTTCCAGGCGGGAGAGCAGCTCGTTCACCTCTCGGCGATCGATCACTAAGGGGGGAACCATCCGCACCACCTTGGCTCCGGCAGGAACGAGCAAGAGTTTTTGCGCTAAGGCCGCTTTCACAACATCAGCAGCATTGAGATTGCAGTCCTCTCGTAGGACCAAACCCTGCAGTAAGCCCCAACCGCGGGCATTCTCGAGTTGTTGAGGGAAGCGTTGGATGAGTTGGTTGAGTCCAGCTCTTAATTGCGCACCCCGTTCTGAAACGTTGCGGAGCAGCTGTTTCCGTTCCAATTCTCGGGCGACGGTCAGACCAGCGCGACAAGCAAAGGGGTTGCCACCAAACGTGCTGGCGTGATCTCCAGGTGTGAACAGGTCGGCGTGCTCGGTGGTTAGCAGGGCACCGATCGCATGGCCACCACCAAGGCCTTTCGCCAAGGTGATCACATCGGGTTTGACATCCAGTTGCTCGTAGCCCCAGAGCTTGCCGCTGCGACCCATTCCCACTTGAACTTCGTCAAAGATCAAGAGAATGTTGCGTTCATCACAGTGGCGACGCATCGCACGGAACACCTCGGGATCACCTGGATTCACACCGCCCTCGCCTTGGAGCGGCTCGATCAGGACAGCGCAAACCCGAGGGCCATGGGCCTCTAGGCGGTTTAAAAGCTGTTCAAAGCTCTGGATGTCGTTGTAAGTGAAGGTCTCAAACCCCTCCACCATCGGCTCAAATCCCACGTGATAACGGGGTTGTCCTGTGGCACTCACCGCTGCAAGCGTGCGGCCATGGAAGCTTGCGGCCGCCGTCAAGATCACGGGCCGTTCAATTCCCCGGCGTTGATGGCCATGCTTGCGGGCCAATTTGATGGCCGCTTCATTGGCTTCCGCACCAGAATTGCAAAAGAACACACTGTCTGCGCAGCTGTTGTTCACGAGCCAACGGGCTAGCTCTTCCTGCTCAGGAATCTCATAAAGATTGGAGACGTGCTGGAGGCGGCTGAGCTGATCCTTCAGCGCACGCCGCAGTGCGGGGTTGCTATGGCCGAGGGTGCAAGTGGCAATCCCAGCCACGGCATCGAGGTAGCGATGGCCTTTGTGGTCACGGACCCAGCAACCTTTCCCACGCACCAGGGTGAGCGGGTAACGGTTGTAGGTCCCCATCACAGCAGTGGGGGGTGGCTCAGTGATGCCAGTGGCTTTTGGGGATGTGTCTACCATTTCGCCCGACTGTGAACCAGTGGCTTTCGTTGTTCCATTGAAGCTGACCGCCCTGAATGGAGTGGGTCACGCATCAACAAACTGCCCATTGATTTGCCCATTCAATGGGTGGGATCATCCCGATTCGGTCATACAGGTGGTCGGACTTGAACCGACAAGGGTTTCCCCGCCGCATTTTGAGTGCGGTGCGTCTACCAATTCCGCCACACCTGCTCGTTCACGTCTCTAGACGCATAAGGCCCATCAATGGATTGAGGGCTCTTTAATTACCCTACACGTTTCGAGTCTGAGACTCTCTCAGGGTGTGCGCCTGATCAATTTGGCTCCAGCACGGCCAAGCTTCGCTTCGATATCGGCGTAGCCACGGTCGAGGTGGTCGAGGCCGCTCACTTGTGACTTCCCTGTTGCCACCAGTGCTGCCAACACCATGGCGGCTGAGGCTCTGAGATCGGTTCCATTCACTGGAGCCCCGCTGAGTGCGGATACGCCTTCCACAACAGCAGTGTTGCTTTGAACCCTGATGGAGGCTCCCATGCGCTGCAGCTCTGCGACATGCTGCATCCGGTTTTCGTAGATCTTCTCCGTAATCACACTCGTTCCTTGTGCCGTAGCCAGTAAGGCCATGAACGGTGCTTGCAGATCGGTAGGAAAACCAGGGAATGGTTGGGTGGTGATGTCGATGCCCCGGATCTCACCGGGAGTGATCGTGATCCCTTCTTGATCGATATCAAGTTTGCAGCCGCAGTCGCGCAGTTTCTGCAGAACGGCACTGAGATGTTCAGGGATCACGGGAGCCACTCTTAGCTTTGAGCGGGTGATGGCAGCAGCAAGGAGGAAGGTGCCGGCCTCAATGCGGTCGGGAATCACCGTGTAATCGCAACCCTTGAGTTGGTCCACACCTTCCACGGTGATGGTGGGTCCGCCAGCACCGCTGATGTTTGCGCCCATGGCAATCAACAAGTTGGCGAGATCCTGAACCTCTGGCTCCTGGGCTGCATTTGAAATCACGCTGGTGCCTCGCGCCAAGGCTGCTGCCATCAAAATGGTTTCTGTGGCGCCCACACTGGGGCAATCCAGAACGATCTCTGCACCTTTGAGACGTTGCTCCCTGCCTGGGATCGAGGCGGCAATGATGCCGTGCTCCACATTCACAACAGCTCCGAGCGCCTTCAATCCACGGATGTGTTCCACCACCGGACGTGCACCAATGCGGCATCCACCGGGGAGGGGCACCCGTGCGTGGCCCATACGGGCGAGAAGCGGGCCAATCGCAAAAAAGCTGGCGCGCAGGCCATTCACTAATTCGTATGGAGGCTCGGCTCCTGTCATCTGATCGGCATGGAGGCGCACCACCTCGCCGCTGCGTTGAACCTTGACGCCCAAGGAAGACAGGATTTCTGTCATCCCGCCGATATCCGTGAGGGGGGGGACGTTGCGGAGGGTGAGAGGGTCTTCGGTCAGAAGGGAGGCCGTCATCAGCACGAGCGCTGAATTTTTCGCGCCACTAACGCGGAGCTCTCCGCTCAACTTCTCTCCACCATCAATCTCGAGGTGCGGCTTGAGAATGTCTTGAGACGCAAGAGCCGCTACCGTCATGCCCGTGGTTACTTAATTCAGGACCATATTGACCATCAAGGATGAGACCGTCTAGACGGCCGGCGCTCAAACTGGTTCTGTTGGGTTCAGATCGTGTCTGTCACTCCAAAGCTGATGTCGTATGGTCATCAGGTCACGTTTGTGACGCCAGCGGTTGTGGCGGAATTGGTAGACGCGCATGTTTCAGGTACATGTGTCTTCGGACGTGGGAGTTCAAGTCTCCCTAACCGCATTAACGTGACCGGGTCAGGACTCCCAACTCCTTCATGATTGTGCTCAAGATCTCCAACTCATCGGAGGTAGTGGCTTCCAAAGTTGGCAAGTTTCTCGAATTTTTGACACCGGATTCAATTGATCAATCCACGGTGGAAGATCAAGTGATTAAAAAGTTGATTGAGAACTTGGCGGCTGAAGGCATCAAAGGTGAAATCGCTGCGGTTCAAGGCATTGATCTCGAAGGTCAGGATCTCAAGCTTCACGACGGCATGAAGGTGCGTAAGCACTCGAGCTTCTGATTCGGTGTCGTTGGCAGATCAGTCAGACGAGCTGATCACCAGTCGTCGTAATCCTCTTGTGCGACGACTGCGTTCGTTGTCATCCCGTGCAGGCAGAGACGAGCATGGTGTTGTTCTTCTGGAGGGAACACATCAACTTCAAGAACTCCAGCACCGTGTTTGGCAAGAATCAGTTGCCTTTGATGTTGTTGCAACTCCTGCTTGGTTGCAGGCGCATGCTGGCTTGATTCGCTCATTGCCCGGCTCCGTGCGTGTGCAGAGGATGAGTGCTGAAGCGTTGCAAGCCGGATTAACAACGGTTCAGCCCGATGGTGTTGCCTGCTTGCTGCCGTTGTCTTGCTTGCCTACAGCGGTTCCGGCTCCCGACTTTGTTCTGGCGCTGGATCGCATTCAGGATCCAGGCAACCTTGGTACCTTGCTTCGCACCGCTCGGGCCGCTGACATTCAGCAGGTTTGGTGCGCATCCGGTGCTGATCCGTTGGCGCCAAAGGTGGTGCGATCGTCGGCTGGAGCGATCTTGAACCTGCCGGTCGAGCGCTTTGGTCCTGATCCAGCGGAAGGGGTTGTTCAACTCGCAGAACGACTCAGGCAAGCCCGCGAGGCTGGGCTTCAAATTGTGGCCACGTTGGTGCCAGATGCAGCGGCAGATTTGAGCATTCAGCCCTACTGGGAGCTGGACTGGACCCTGCCCACGGTGCTCCTGCTTGGGAATGAAGGAGCCGGTCTAGACCCGTTGTTGCAGGCCTGCTGCTCCCATGGTGTGACCCTTCCGCATAGCTCTGCTGTGGAATCTCTGAATGTGGCTGCTGCTGCGGTCCCTCTGCTTTTGGAGAGGCGACGGGCGAGAATGACGTCTTCAACGCAGAAGATCGGGTGAGCGACGCCAGTTTCGACTTCGATGTGATTGTCATTGGCGCCGGATATGGCGGCTTTGATGCAGCCAAACATGCAGCCGATCATGGTCTCAAGGTGGCCGTCCTTGAATCCCGCGACATGGGAGGCACCTGCGTTAATCGTGGCTGTGTCCCCTCCAAAGCCTTATTGGCTGCCAGTGGCCGCGTGCGCGAGCTGGCTGATGCAGAGCATCTCGCGGGGTTTGGAATTCATGCGGCCCCAGTGCGTTTTGAGCGCAAGAAGATTGCTGATCACGCCAATCAACTGGTGGCCACGATTCGGGCCAATCTCACCAAAACCTTGGAGCGGGCAGGGGTCACCATCCTTCGCGGTCAAGGTCGGCTTGAGGGGCCTCAACGCGTTGGGGTGCGTGAGCTCAGCGGAGTGGACCGGGTCTTAACCGCACGGGATGTGATCTTGGCCACGGGCTCTGATCCCTTTGTTCCCCCGGGCATCGAAACCGATGGGCGCAGTGTGTTTACCAGTGATGAGGCGGTCAATTTGGAATGGCTGCCGCGTTGGATTGCCATTATCGGCAGCGGTTATATCGGCCTGGAATTTGCGGATGTCTATACGGCTTTGGGCTGTGAAGTCACGATGATTGAGGCCTTGGATCGGGTGATGCCCACCTTTGATCCTGATATCGCCAAGCTGGCAGCGCGCAAATTGATCGATGGCCGTGATATTGATGCGCGCTCTGGAGTGTTGGCCAAATCGATTCAACCCGGATCACCGGTGCAAATTGAGCTGGTTGATATGAAGACCAGAGAGCCAGTTGAGACCTTGGAAGTGGATGCGGTGCTTGTGGCCACAGGCCGTGTGCCCAGCAGCAAGCATCTCAATCTTGAGTCTGTGGGAGTGGAGACCAATCGCGGCTTTATTCCGGTGGACGACAACATGCGCGTCTTGGTAAATGGTGTTCCTCAGCCCAATCTCTGGGCTGTTGGAGACGTCACCGGCAAGTTGATGCTCGCTCACACGGCCGCGGCTCAGGGTTCGGTCGCTGTCGACAACATCCTTGGCCACCCCCGCCAAATTGATTACCGCAGCATTCCTGCTGCCACCTTTACGCATCCAGAGATCAGCTCTGTGGGCTTATCGGAAGCCGATGCCAAGGAGCTCGCAGGAGAGGAAGGTTTTGAGCTGGGTACCGTACGCAGCTATTTCAAAGCCAATTCCAAAGCGCTTGCTGAATTGGAAAGTGATGGCGTGATGAAGTTGTTGTTCAACAAAACCAGTGGGGAGGTCCTTGGGGCCCACATCTTCGGTTTGCATGCCGCTGATCTGATCCAGGAGATTGCGAATGCGGTGTCTCGTCGTCAAAGCGTGACCCAACTCGCCAATGAGGTGCACACGCATCCAACGCTCAGTGAAGTGGTGGAAGTGGCCTATAAGCAGGCGGCTTCAGCGGTGGGGGGCTGAGTCATGGAGATCCGTCGTCGTCCGCCCAATCCCAAGGTGCAAGTTGCGCATCTGGAGTATGCCGTCCCTGATCAGGACGGCGAACCTCGCAACATTTTGGAAAAAATCGTTTGGGAGAAAGATCGCGAGATTGCTGTTGCCCGAGAGCGCATGCCCTTGGAGCAGTTGCGCCGCAAGGTGGCCGACTTGCCTCCAGCTCGTGATTTTCTGGCCGCGTTAAGCACTGCAGCGGTGAGGCCTGCTGTGATTGCTGAGGTGAAGAAAGCGAGTCCCAGCAAAGGTGTCATTCGAGAGGATTTTGATCCAGTCGCGATTGCGAAGGCTTACGCGTCAGGTGGGGCGAGCTGTCTTTCGGTGCTCACCGATAAAGCCTTTTTTCAGGGCGGTTTCAATGTGTTGATTGAGGTGCGCGAAGCCGTGGATCTTCCACTGCTTTGTAAGGACTTCATCCTTAGCCCTTATCAGCTGTATCAGGCGCGGGCGGCTGGAGCCGATGCCGCTTTACTGATTGCGGCGATCCTCACCGATCAAGATCTGGCCTATTTCGCCAAGGTGGCTGCAGCCCTAGGTCTCACGGTGTTGGTGGAGGTGCATGACGCTGAAGAGTTGCAGCGGGTGTTGGCCCTCGGTGGATTCCCTTTGATCGGCATCAACAATCGCGATCTCACCAGCTTTGAAACGGATTTAGCAACAACCGAAACGCTCACGGCCCAGTTCGCTGAGCCATTGGCGGAGCAGCAGATTCTTTTGGTGAGCGAATCGGGACTGTTCCATCGCGCTGATCTCGATCGGGTTCAAGCCGCTGGAGCACAGGCTGTTTTGGTGGGAGAAGCCCTGATGCGGCAAGCGGATGTAGAGGCAGCACTCCAAGCATTGATCCATGGTTGAGAGGGAGGTTGTGACGCTGGGATCAGCATCAACAAGCTGTGAATCGGATGGCCTCGATCTCTGTCCGGCAGAATTGCTGAATCTTGGGATCGCGACTTGCTGATCAGTGTTCTGACGGGCTTCGCGGCAGGTGCTGTGCACGTTGTTGGGGGTGCTGATCATTTGGTCGCGATGGCCCCCTTTTCCCTAAGGCGACCGTTGCAGGCCGTGAAGTCAGGAATGGCTTGGGGCGGCGGCCACTCGCTTGGGGTGGTGTTGCTCGGTGTTGTTGCGATCTTTTTTAAAGATCTGATCCACGCCGAAAGCATGTCGGCATGGGCTGAATTTTTAGTGGGGGTGTCGTTGCTTGTGATTGGCGCTCTCGCCATTCGAACCGCGTTTGGCTTGGAGTTGCATACCCATGACCATCACCACGATGGTTCGGCCTTGCATCGCCATCTCCATCTGCATCTTCGCGGGCAAAGCAACCATCGCCGCCATGCGCATGCGGCATCGGGCCTTGGCTTGCTCCATGGCTTGGCTGGTGCCGGGCATTTGTTGGCCGTGATCCCAGCGCTTGCGCTGCCGGTTCATGGTGCCGTTTTGTATTTGGTTGCTTATTTGTGCGGGTCAATGGGTGCGATGCTCGCCGTGGTGAGCACCCTCTCCATGCTCACGATGCGCAGCAGCGCTCGTTTCCTGCCGCTTTTAGTGGGCTGTACCGGTGGATTGTCGATCGTGACAGGAGCGATCTGGCTCCAGAAAACATCAGCTGCCTTGTTTTAACGGCGTTGAGGCGAGGGCCACAACTTCTCCGATTAAGCAGCTCTGCGAAATGCTTCCCCATTGCCGGCTGTCTGTGCTGGCATCTGGGCAGTCACCGAGGATGGTGATCTGATTGTCAGCGACAGAGCTCAGCCGTTTGATCACCCGGAGTGAAGGCTGTTGGGGATGGATGCAAACGATGATGGATCCGATGGCGGGGAGCTCAGAGTGTTGATTGAGGGGCCGCACGATGACGCGGTCCTTGGGTTTCAGCGTTGGCCACATCGAATACCCCTTCACTTGCATGACGCGTCGCCGGCCACAAAAAAACAGCAGTAGGTCGAGAAGACCCACTGCTGCAAGAGATGGTTGAGATCCTGATGAAGAGCTCAGAACCTGACTCAGGAGGCGGTGACCCAGGCATCACTGCGGCCCTTGGACTGCCAGAACATGCCGTGGATTTTCTCAACAGCAGCGAGAAGCTCTTCCGCTTTGCCTTGGTCGATGTGCACCTTGCAGGCGCTACAAAGTTTTGCCGCTTTCCAGAAGGTGTCGTGGAGATCGGGGAACGTGGCCAGGTGCTCGGGCTTGAAGTAGTCGGTCCAAAGGATCAAGAGTTCTTTCTTGGTCTTTTGGGCTTCATCTTCCTTGACCGCAACGAAGCGAGCAAAGGTGTTGAGAGCAGCGTGGTGATCTCCAGCAGAAGCAGGAGCCTCAAGCGCCTTGAGCTTCTTGGTCATCGCGAGCACTGCTTCAGCGTGAACACGAGCTGAAGCAGGGTCATACACACCGCAGGGTCCGTCGCAGTGGGCTTCAACGGTGGAAGCGGGCAAGGAGCGAACGATCGCTGATAGAGCCGAGCGAAGCATCGGGTTTGAAACAGAATTTTCGGTTTGACAAGCCTACCTATGGATGACCTTCTTAGGGATCACTTTTTGATGTCTAGTAGTTCCACTTCAAAAATCAGGGTTGCGTTTGGAGGGATCACGCGGCCAGCACCACGCTTGCCGTAGCCGAGGTCAGGGGGGATCACCAGCTTGCGCTTTCCGCCCACTTTCATGCCTTGCACGCCTTCATCCCAACCCTTGATCACCCGACCGGCCCCAAGCGGAAATTCAAACGGGGTGCCACGGTCATAGCTGGCATCAAATTGCGTGCCGTCTTCGAGGGTGCCGCGGTAGTTCACCACCACGTTCTGTCCAGAGCTGGCTACGTCACCAGTGCCCACAACGAGATCGGTGATTTTTAGGCCACTCGCGGTGACCTGAGGTTTCTCTGCTTCCATCGGACCGCCGAGGGCTGAGGCGTCAGCCAGGTTGGTATCGGCAGCCATCGCAAACAAAGTGGGATTGGGGTTGTCGGGGTCGAGTTCCATGGGATTGGCCACGGCCTGAACGACAGCCTCTTGGACAGTCGTCGCATTGCTGCTGGCCATGGTGGATGGCGTTGCGGCAATCACCGTGGAGGGCGACACCAATTGGCTGATGAACGCCACCATCAGACAGGACACAAACACAGCGGTGCTGATCAAGATCTCGCGCACAGATTTCTGCTCGATTCAATCCAATTCTGGCAGTTCATTCCTCGCGCTCTTTCTGGCGTAACTGCTGCTCAAGGCGATCGATTCTTCCGCGCAGCTCATCCAGTTCTCGCTGACTGGCCAAACCGAGGTCCTGAATGATGTTGTCGCGATTGCGTTCGAGGTTGCGGCCCATCTGCTGCTCGAGTTCTGGTGTTTCGCCGCGCAAAGCCTTGAGCACATCGTCCACAAGGGCCGAGGCATGGGTTGAATCAAGGCGGCCGCTGCTCACCCATTCCTGGGTGACGTAACGCAGCCGATCGGCAACAAGCGTTGTGGTGCCGAGTCCTCGAAGAAGAAGCTGTTGCAGGGGATTACCGGTATCCATAGCCATACGGGCGCGTCTGGATTCAGGATGGCTTGATCTCCCGCCACTGACCATGGGAAATGACCGATCCCTGGTGCTTCTGCAGGGGCTGCTGGGGGGACTGTTGGCAGGCGTTGCCCTGACGATGTCGGGCCCTTGGTGGATGGTGCCGGCTCTGGCGCTGCTCTGGTCCGCGTCCCCTAGTTCTCTGGCCTCCGCGCTCTGGGGTGGAGTGGCCGTCCTCGTGAGCCATCGCTGGTTGCTGGCGTTGCATCCCTTGATGTGGATCGGTGTTCCCGCCTGGCTCAGCCTGCCAGTGGCTGCTGGGATCTGGTTGGCCTGTGCCCTGCTGGCCGCCCTGTTGCTGGCCTGTTGGAGTGGTCTTGTGAACCGCCTGCCCTTGCGGGGAAGCTTGAGCCATGCCGTGCTGGCTGCGGCTGTTTGGGGGTTGGCGGAAGTGGCCCTATCGCAAAGCCCTGTGTTTTGGATTGGCGTCGGTGGCAGTGTGCTTCCGGCCGATCCACCCCTCGCTGCGTTGAGTCGCTGGATCGGTGAGGGCGGACTGGCTGCTCTGCAACTGCTGCTCGGCTGGTGGCTGTGGCGTTTGCTCACGATGTCTCGGAGAGACTCGGGTTGGCCTGGACTGCTCGCTGGCGGCCTGCTGAGCCTTGTTGTTGTTCACGGGGTAGGGGCCCGGCTGCTGCAGACCCCTCCAACGATTGGAGGGCAAGCCGATCTGTCGGAGTACAGCGTTGGCCTCTGGCAACCCGCCATTCCCACCCGTGAAAAATTTTCTGCGCAACGCCAACGGGATCTGCCCGGACGCCTACAAGCTGCGCTTCAAGAGGCTGATGCCGCTGCTGCGGACTGGCTGTTGGCACCAGAAGGCACATTGCCGCTCAACGATTCCCTCAGCGCACCGGCTCCGATTCCATTGATGAGCGGGGGGTTTCGCTGGTCGCGGGGACGTCAGCACAGCGCCATGGTTTTGGTGGAGGCTGGAGGCACCACTCCGGTGGCCTCGATTGATAAGCATCGACTGGTTCCATTGGGGGAGTGGGTTCCGTCCTGGCCAGGTCTCAGCGGCCTTTCGGCCATCGGCGGCCTGGAGGCTGGAGAGCCATCCAGGCTGTGGCGTTGGGGTGGTCCCCCCGCTGCCGTTGCCATCTGCTACGAGATCAGCAACGGAGCGGCCTTAGCTCGCGCCGTTGCTGATGGGGCGGAGTGGATCCTTGCTGCAGCCAACCTTGACCCCTATCCCCGCCTCCTGCAGCAGCAGTATTTGGCTTTGGCTCAGCTGCGCAGTCTGGAAACGGCCAGACCGCTGTTATCAACAGCGAATACCGGTCCAACGGCCATGATCCGAGCGAATGGGCAGGTTGCACAGCGCTTGGCGTCGTTTGATCCAGGCCTGTTGGTGGTGCCATTTCAACCCCGTAAGGGTTTGACGGGATATGTGCGCTGGGGAGAGGCTCCCCTGCTGTTGATCATCGGAGCCTCGTCGCTGATGTTGATCAAATCGGCGAGTCGATCAGGCCCCCGCCCAGCACGGCCTCGCCGTCGTAAAACACCGCCCCTTGACCAGGCGTGATCGAAAACTGTGGCTCTTGGAAGGTGAGCTTGCAGCGATGAGGGCGATCTCCGGCTTGATCTTCAGCATTGGCTTCGATGCAGGTGAGATGGGCACGCACGGGTTCGCTGCGGTAGCGCACTTGCACCTCCACCTCCATGGCTGAGCCGAGTGGGGGTGGGGCGATCGAGACCCAGTTCACAGCGCCAACCTGGCAGCCTGTGCGGCCAGCTTCTGCCCTCGTGGCGACCACCACCTGGTTCATGGCGGCATCGAGTTTCACCACATGCAGCGGTTCACTCCAGGCAATCCCTAAGCCTTTGCGCTGACCAATGGTGAAATGTTCAATGCCGTCGTGCTGTCCGACTACCGATCCGTCTTGCAGCACGATTTCACCGTCCCGTGGTGGAAGGTAGGCATCGAGGAACGCGCGCATGGAGCCGTGGTGATCGGCCAGGCAAAGGTCTTGGCTTTCTGGCTTGTCGGCGGTGCGTAATCCGTGGCGCCCGGCTTCAAGGCGGGTGTCGGCCTTGGTGAGTTCGCCGAGTGGGAAGACCACGCGCGCCAAGACCTCCTGGGGCAGGTCATAGAGGAAATAACTCTGGTCTTTGCGGCTGTCGAGACCTCGCAACAGCTTCCAGCGGCCGTTTTCCTGGTCCAGACGGATGCGGGCGTAATGGCCTGTGGCGATTCTTGGAAGATTGCGTTCCCGTTCGGCCCAGGCGAGCATCGGCCCGAATTTCACAGCCCGGTTGCATTTCGAACAGGGCAGGGGTGTGATGCCAGCCCGGTAGCCATCCACCAATCCTTGAACGATTTCGCGAACGAACGTATCCCTTGAATCCACCACGTGGTGGGGCACCCCGAGCTGTTCACAGATTCCGGCAGCATCCACCAAGCCTTCGGCGCAGCATGCTCCTTTACCGCTCATCAGCCAGAGCGTGAGGCCCTCCACCTCCCAGCCGGCTTCCACCATCAATGCTGCGGTGAGTGAGCTGTCCACCCCGCCGGAAAGGCCGACGGCCACACGATGCTCTCCAGGCCATTGGCGCAATCGCTCCAGGGCCTCGGCACCGGCTGGGGTTGCTGTGAGGGTGCTCATCATGGCCTCGGCCGACATGGGCGGGCATCGCTGTATCACTCCATAGTGAGGGCCCCGTCTGTTTTTGGCTTGGTCTGGCCTCCCCTAGATGCGGAGCACTGGCTGGTCAGTGCCGAACAAATGTTGGCCTTGGAGCAGGAATGGCTGGGCAGTGGTTTGCCCGTTGCCGCCTTGATGGAGGCCGTTGGCCAAGCGATGGCTGAGTGGTGTCTTCAGAGGCCAAAGCGTTTGGAGCAGGGCGTATTGGTGTTGGTGGGACCAGGCCACAACGGTGGTGATGGGTTGGTGGTGGCCCGGCGTCTGCTGCATGCCGGAGTGGAGGTCAGGCTGTGGGCGCCGCTGCCGCTCCGTCAAGCACTCACCCAAACGCATTGGCGTCATCTCGAGTGGCTTGGCACATCAGTTTTGAAGACGGATCCGGATCCAAGGGATTCAGGTCTCTGGGTGGAGGCTCTGTTTGGCTTGGGACAACACCGTCCACTACCGGAAGGATTGGCGTTGTTGCTCAGCGAACGCGAGCGTGTTCAGCCCGGCCGGCTGATCAGCTTGGATGTGCCTGCGGGGATGCATTCCAACCACGGCCGGGTCGAGGCAGGCGGAGGGGCGGTGGCCTCCGACACGTTGTGCGTGGGCCTGGTGAAACGGGGGTTGGTTCAGGACGCAGCTCTGGCCAACGTGGGGCGGGTGCATCGCTTGGATCCGGGTGTCCCCTCCCAGTTGATCGAGCAACTGAGGCCAGCGGCTGTGCTGCGGGTGATGGCAAAGGATCTGGCAACCCTGCCGGTTCCCCAAGATGCGCCAACGGCGATGAAATATCAGCGCGGCCGTGTGCTGTTGGTGGCAGGAAGCGAGCGCTATCGCGGCGCAGCACTCCTGGCGGCACAAGGGGCCATGGCCAGTGGGGTGGGAAGTCTGAGAGCGGCCTTGCCTGAGGCCGTTGCTGATGCCATCTGGCAATGGATTCCTGAGTTGGTGCTGTCGGCGGGATTGCCAGCTACCGCCTCGGGGGGATTGGCCTGGGGGCCATGGCTGGCTGATGCCGATCTCTCCCGCTTGGATGCGCTGTTGCTGGGGCCTGGGATTGGTGCGTTAGACGGGCAGTGGGATGCCTGGGCAGAGCCCTTGCTGTCGTTCGAGGGGCTGCTCGTGCTCGATGCCGATGGGCTCAATGCCTTGGCCGCCTCGAAGCACGGCTGGCGCTGGCTTTGCCGGCGTGAGTTCCCAACCTGGATCACCCCGCATCCCAGCGAATTTGCAAGGCTTTTCCCTGACTTCAGCAGGCTGGAGCCGCTGGAGAGCGCGCAATCGGCTGCGGCAGAAAGCGGAGCCGTTGTCTTGCTTAAGGGGGCTCATTCGGTGATTGCCGATCCGAATGGGGTGGTGCATCAACTCGTTGACACCTCGGTGCAGGTGGCTCGCACAGGCCTGGGCGATCTGTTGGCTGGATTTGCTGTGGGCTGGGGTGCGCGCTGCTGGGCTTGCGGAGAGGAGCCGCGGGGAACAGACCTTGCCGCAGCCGCTTTGCTTCATGCGGAGGCGTCACAAACCAGTGAAGAAGCCACGAGTGCCAGTGAGATTGGCAAAACCCTTGCTGCGCTCACCCGTCAGATTTGCGCGAATTAATAATTAAAAAATTGATGAAGTTTGAAAATGCACACAATTTAAAACGCGCAAATGTGTCGTTTTCCTTTCACGAATCTGGAGGGTTTCTGGAAACATTTGGGTTTATCGTTTTTTCATAGGAAAGTCTCTCCACGCCCAAGAGACGAGTTGACATGGTTTCCTCAACAGCTCGGACCTCCGAGACCCAGAGACGCAGAAGCAGTGACCCGATTAGTTGGTACCTCTCGACGATTGGCCGAATACCACTGCTGACCGCTGCTGAAGAAATTGAGCTTGGAAATCAGGTTCAGAAGTTCATGGAGCTCACGCAGGACGGCTCGGTCTCTGCTGACAGCGAGGAGTTCAGCTCCAAGGATCGACGCATGATTCGCGTTGGCCAGCGTGCGAAGCAGCGGATGATGAAGGGCAACCTCCGTCTGGTGGTGAGTGTCGCGAAGAAATATCAAGGCAAGGGCCTTGAGCTTCTTGATCTCATCCAAGAAGGATCCCTTGGCTTGGAAAGGGCTGTCGAGAAATTTGACCCAACCCGCGGATATAAGTTTTCGACCTACGCCTTTTGGTGGATTCGCCAGAGCATGACGCGAGCCATTGCTTGTCAGTCGCGCACCATTCGTCTGCCAGTGCACTTAAGCGAGCGTCTCACCACGATCCGCAAGGTGAGTTTGGATTTAGCTCACAAGCTCGGAGCAATGCCGAGTCGCCTCGAGATCTCAGAAGCGTTGGATATGCCTGTTGAGGAGCTCGACTCCTTGCTACGCCAAGCGCTCACCACCAGCAGTCTTGATGCACCTGTGAATGGAGAGGATGGCCGCAGTTTCCTTGGTGATTTGATTGCCGATTCTTCAGCGGAGGAGCCTCTCGATAAAGTCGAGCAGCGCATTCACCATGAACAACTTGGCCGCTGGTTGAGTCATCTCAGTGAGCAAGAGCAACACGTGCTCACGCTGCGTTTTGGATTAAACGGCAATGAGCGCCACACCTTGGCTCAAATTGGCCGTTTGCTCGATGTTTCGCGTGAACGCGTCCGCCAGGTGGAATTGAAGTCGCTGCGCAAGCTGCGTAATCTCACCCGCCGGATGTCTCCAACGTTCTGATGGATCGATGAGCTGCTGGTCATCAACGGATTTCATCACTTTTTGATGGATGCCTAGAACCTGAAACTGCGAGTCTTATGGGGCTCCAGTTTCATCCCAGATGAAATTGGCAAGGCCAAAACGGCCAAAGCCACAAACTATCCCCGTTGTGCTCAAGTACGTACGAATAACAAGAAGGTGAGCCATTTCTGCCTTCATCTCTGAGACGAAACACTTGACCGAACCCAAAAAGCCGAGCAAGCCCAGGTCTCTTACCTATACGGAAATGATGAACGGTGGACAACAACAAATGGATGGCGCAACGCATCAGCAAGAGCTGAACCTGCAGCGACGAAAGGATGTATTTGAGCGCTCTGTCGAGCACCTCGAGCAGTCCTTCAATACTGAAGCTCATCACATTGGTGGTGGTACTGGGATCTGATGAGTGCGCTTGCTTGCCTTGTTGTCTCAGGATTTCTTGCCTACTTGATTGCTGAGTTCCGAAAGAGACGTGTCGCTAGCAAAAGCACCAAGGCTTGGCGTGAAGCTTCAGAGCTTGTTTTTGACAGAAACCTGAGGTTTCACATCAAACTGGAATACGAAACTGGAGCTGCACCCATTAGCGCGGAGGGCTATGCAGAATCGAGAGACTCTCTTGTTAGCCACTTGGCTTCGAACCTGTTGATGCTGGCGAACAGGCGGCTGGAGATCGAGCCGTCTAAGAGTGAGGCTGAGGAGTTCGTGCGTCAGCACTGTGATCTTGACGACGACCTTATGGAAGGAATGTGGATTTCAAGGTTCGGTTGAAAGTGAATGTTTTTGTGATGAGAAATGAACTGCCCTGCCGCATCTGCTCAATGCGTGTCCCGCTACCTCCGCAGTTCAGACGGGTCAAAACTGCTATTTGCCCTAGTTGTGCTCATGAAGGGTTGGACAAGATCGTGACCATTCAGCTCTTCAAAGAGCAGATGATTGATTCGGTCACTTCGTACTTCCTGTAGGTGTTCGTCAGTTAATCTTGTTGCGTTAATGCAAGATGTAATGGTTTTCTGATTGCTTTTAGTGATTAAAAAGTTGAGTAGGTAAAGCCTAGGTCTGGCTTGTATGGCCTTTTCTCTTTCCCCTTGCATTCACTTTCAACTAATTGAATCCACTGCGCATCATCGATCTTTGCCATCACTCTTGCCTCGCTCTCTAGTCGTCTTTGCTTTGGGTGATAGTTATGGACGTTGATTGCATCACGTTGTGGTAAGCGTGCTGCGATTTGCTGATCATCAAGATAAGGCACTCCATTGCGACAACGGTGTTGAACTGCATGCCATCCCTCATGCTTTAGCGTGTCAATTAATTCATCAAGATCACCATTGTGAAACCCCTGGCACATCACCACTAATTCGTTTTTGATTCGGTAATAGCCATATAAATTCCTGCCTTTGCATCCCCAGGTTTTAGAATTGTTTGACCAAAGAATAGACCTTTGCCCAAGCACATGTTGGATTGTTTCCCCTAGTCTATCGAGCCTCGGACTGTTGAGATGGTGAGGAGTCTTAGACATCGTTTTGATTTCACGTCCATGTTCCCTCGCTGCTTGTTGAATCTCAGCTCTATCTGTGGTGTGTCCTCTAATGCATAAAAAGAAATCTGATTCTTTCTTGCATTTTTGGATGCTTGGGGCTGCAAGCTTAAAAGCATTTTTCCCCAGCTTCGTTAATCCAGAGATACAACGCTTCTTTGTCGATGCTTTTTCAGGATGTCCTGTTTTCAGGTTTGTCCCGCAAACCATTTCTGCGTAGCTTTGAACTTGTGCCTGCATCGAAGCGTCCGCAGTCATCGTTGAGGCAAGCGCCGATAGGCCCAGTGCTACGAAGAGAAGAGTGCGCATCAGACAACCAATCAAGCTATCTCCATCCACTATTAGTCACTACGAAGCTGGTTGATGCGGTTGTTTGATTTCAATCAAAAATATTGAAGAGCTTTGAAAGCTAGTGGCCATCCCTCTCGTTTATCACCAGGCCTATAGCGCGCCTCTGCCGTCTAGTCATCGCTTCCCGATGGCGAAGTTCAGGATGTTGTTTGATGCTCTAAAGACGTCGGGTCTAGCCGAATCCGCTCAGGTTCATACACCTCTCCCCGTTCCTCGCCGCTGGCTTGAATCAGTGCATCAGCGGCATTATCACGAGGCGTTTGCGCGGGGCAAGCTCGATCGTCAAGCTCAGCGAAGGATTGGTCTTCCTGCCACCACACCTTTGGTGCAACGCACCTGGTTAGCGGTGGGGGGGACGCTGCTCACGGCCAGGTTGGCTCT
>OJFG01000319.1_pt1 | contig 19030 bp, 20 predicted proteins | sample 1594071 | NCBI WGS metagenome assembly OJFG01 (sample SAMN05416818, study PRJEB24817) | seawater metagenome | isolation source: Sea water | place: Canada:Atlantic | collected 2013-07 | reverse complement strand
GGCTAAAATTTAGGAGCGAAGCGACGCAGCCCATGTGTTTGCGTCCCAGCGAGCCTGCGAGCGACTACAGCAGTTTGTTATGTTCACTTAACCACTAAATTATCTAAAACCTTGTTTAACTGGCCTAGTTTAAGCTTGTACTCGCAGTTGTAAACTTCTTGGGGAGAACTAGAAATACAAGGTTTTGAAGGATTCTGAACAAGGTATTCTTCAATTGTTTCTGAAATGCTCCCAACGAATTCAGCAGAGCTGTGAGAAGAAGACTTTGCAAATTCTTTATACTTCTCTGCCTCCAAAACTAGAGCACCATTGATAAATTTTTGTATGTCTTCTCCTTCTGGTTCTTCCAGTGATAGTAGACCAGAGGTAATCAAACCAATTAATCCAGCTTGTCCGATAATGTGATCGGCTTTTTGTTCCTGCAGTTTTTCAGAAAGCAAATAGTCGTGGATTTGATAACCTACGAACATAGAGATTAAGCATATGGTTAAATAAGAAACGAAAGATCTCATAAGTTACCTGTGAACATAACAACTTATTATATGGAAAAAATCCTTTATACAAGATGGAAAGTTTCCGTACATGATTTCCCTAATCAACAAACTTTCGCACGAAAACAACCTATTATCAATAGATTATGATCCAAGCTTTCAAAGCCGCCGCCACATTCCGGAATGATTCCTTTTTATTTCCAACAACGCCAAAAACGCAACCAACTGTATAAAAAAACAGCCCACCGATATTCACAACAACCTCACTCAAACACCAACCTATTACCCTCAAAAGCAACCCGCTCATTCACGTCCAGTTGCATATATTCCAGACCCCCTACCTCTTCCAGCAAACTCATCAACTCAGGACTCGGCTGTTCAATGCTATTAAACACATCTAATACACGTTGTAATTTGTATTGATGAAAGCTCGATATAAAACGTTGCTTTTCTACATTTTCAGCTTCGCCCCGCCCTATTTTGAACGTGTGCTGCCCTATTGTTCTTGGAATAAAGCGCGCAGTATTTTCATTACTCGCATTCTTCTCTCGCCAATTACTTAACGCTTCTGAAGTGTTTTTCAACACCGGCCATTGCTGGGCAAACACGTTCGTTAATAATGGCAATAAGGTTGCAGGTATTTCGTCGTTTTCTAAAAAGGCGGGGTTGCTGGCAGGGTTGTTATCGTTACGGGCAGCATCACTTGTATGCTTTTCAGCGCTTGGGTTATTCATTCGCTTAACCCAGGCGGCTACATTGGGTGCTATTTCATCCATTAATTGTTTTGGTGCAGGGTCGCGGTATAAGTGGGCATACAATGGCCCTAATAAACCAAAGTCGCCAGTGCAGGGTTTATCGCCCAGCAAATATTTATGTGTAGCAAAATGTTCGTTTAAATAATGCAGAACGGTGTTTTCGTACCAGTCTTCAATATAGGGAATGCTTTTCTTGGTAATGCCTAACAGTGGCACAAACCCTTGAAACTTTTTGGCTAGTTTCTTCCCAAAATACGCTTTAACAAATTTTGGTGCTTTGGGGGTAACTACTTGCCCAAACTCTTCATATATAAAAGGGAAGTTATCTTTGTTCCAGCGGTAATGCATGGCGGGAATAACCAGCCATTCATCACCCCACAGGGCGAAAAGTTCGCTTACAAGGTGCTGTGCGGGTGTGGTGGGTACTACTGATAGATGATTGGTGTTGGTATCTGCCTGTGTATTAGCCCGAGCCTGCGCTTCAAAGTAATCAATAATGCGGGCGGTATCTTGTAAATATTCATCTGAAGGGGTTTTTACCACCGGAATAAAGGTAACACCGGTTTTCGGGCGAATGATTTTTTTGTATACCGATACGGTAGACAGCACCTCAGTAAAAGGCAGTTGCTTATAGTTAAGGTAAGCGCGAATTTTACCCGTATACAAAGACACTTCAGAACCATACAAAATATACACTACAACATACTCTTAAACGCTAAATAACAACAAGATAATAGTAAGTTATGTTCACGTCTATGAAATGCCTATTTTGTTCAATGATACAGCACCATAAGGATGGCTATTTACTAGCCTCTACTCTTTACTTATTAGCCATCGACTCTTTACTTACTACCCAGCTACGCACCAGTAATTAGCCATCTAAGCACCAACAAGTATTCATTTCCCAACCGCTTAGTAGCCATATAAACGAAAAATGCAAAAAATATTTCACATCGCAATTGTTACAATATAACATATCACCAAATTTCGACTTTATACCGAAAATCAATGACATCAAAATCTGTAATCAGTGCTAGTGAATTATCGGTACGTATAGGCCAACGTACTATTCTTGATAACCTTAATTTTGAAGTAGGCAATGGTGAAGTGTTTGCCCTTCTTGGTGGAAACGGTGCGGGTAAATCCACAACCCTTAAAACCTTTTTAGGGTTAATGAAACCTAGCGCTGGCACAGCGTCTGTTATGGGCATGTCGGTAGCAGACAATACCAACGAAGTGCAAAAGTCGGTGGCTTATTTACCGGAGTCGGTCACGCTTTATGGTCACCTTTCAGGATATGAAAACATTCGCTATTTTTTGTCGGTTGCCGGTGTCGAAAAAACGGACGATGCTATTCATGAAGCCCTTAAAAAAGTAGCCCTTCAAGAAAATGCTTGGCACAACACGTTGTCGAACTATTCAAAAGGGATGAGGCAGAAAACCGCCATTGCATTAGCCATTCTTCGTAATGCCCCAGTGCTGTTTTTAGATGAACCTACCTCTGGCCTCGACCCTGCTGCTATTGATGAATTTAACTCGCTAGTGTCTGAGTTAGCAAACAATGGTGCCACCATATTTATGGTAACCCACGATGTATATGGGGCTTGTCAGGTTGCGCACCGCATTGTGTTACTAAGTAACGGCAAGCTTACGGGGTCATTTGAACGTTCGGGCGATACGCCTATCGATACCGAAGCCGTTCACGCAGCCTTTGCAGGGCGCAACTGATGGTAAGCAAAACAGTAAAAACAATTTGCGCCGAACAGTGGCGTTATTGGCTGCGAACCAAAGTTGCTACCACGGTGTTAATTTTGGGCAGTGTACTCACCCTAGCTGCACTTGTGGTAAATAGCTTTCATATTGAAGAGGCAGCGCACGCCAGAGAACACCTTCAACATGAAGCTGAAGAACGCTTTTTATCGCAGCCCGACAAACATCCGCACCGCATGGTGCATTACGGGCATTATGTGTTTCGTACGCCTACCCCGCTTAGCGTAATAGAACCGGGTGTAGACACGTACACAGGTAACGCTATTTTCTTAGAAGGCCACAGGCAAAACAGTGCCATGTTTGCCGAGCAGCGTCAGTCTGCAGGGCTTACCCGTTTTAGTAGCTTAACGCCAAGCTTTTTGGCGTTGGTGTTAGCGCCACTGTTTATTATTCTTATTGGCTACGGCAGCGTTTCACGGGAACGTGAAGCAGGCACACTCACTTTATTACTTACCCAAGGCGCTAGCCGTTGGCAGTTGGTGTTGGGAAAACTGGTGGCCTTAATGCTGGCTAGCGGTATATTTTTACTGCCCTTGTTATTAGCTTGCGTGTACGTTGCTTTTTCCAATGAAAGCGCCTTAGTGGTAACGCTTTTTTGTTTAGGTTACATGCTTTACTTCATGTTATGGGCTGTGGTGGTTACCGCCTGCTCTACGTTATTTGAAAAAAGCAGTGCCAGCTTTACCGTGCTTATCGTTATATGGATGAGCGCTTGCATATTGTTACCTAGAATGGGCAGCAGTGTGGCGACCAGTTTAGAGCCCTCTATTGGTAAGTTAGAAGCCGACTTTAAAGTAGAAGAAAAGCTTCGCAGCTTAGGTGATGGTCACGATGTTAACGATCCGGCATTTGTGACTCTTAAACAAGACCTTCTCGAGAAATACAATGTCGATTCGGTAGACGACCTTCCTGTGAACTTTCGAGGCATAGTGGCGCAATATTCAGAGCAGCGCCAAGCGGTTGTCATTAATGAATTTGCAGAAAGCCGCATGCAAGAAGAACTAGCCCAAGCGCGTATTGCAAGGCAATTTGGCTGGCTTTCCCCTACCGTGGCACTGCGTTCGTTCTCTACCCTGCTTGCGGGCACCAGTATTGAAACTCACCACCGTTTTTTGCGTGAAGCCGAAATGCTACGTATGCAGTTTGTACAAGGCTTAAACAAAGTGCACGTAGAAAAGCTTGATTACAAACTTGATATGAACCGCAATGCTAGTGAAGAAGCCGCAGACAAAGCGGTAGTACAGGCCAGTAACTGGGCAGTATTGTCTGAGTTTAGTTTCCAGCCCGAAGCCCCCATGGCGCGCTTAAGCAGTGCTGCCATGTACTGTTTACAACTTCTTCTTTGGGTGGGTGTTGCTGTACTACTTCTTAATCTTGCAGTAAGGAGGCTAAACCCATGATGCGGTTTAACGATATTAAGCGCGAAGCGGGGTTTGTGTTTGCACACCGCCAATTCAAATTAACCTTGTTGGTGGTATTTCTATTAAGCACGGTAGCCTTGTGGTCGGGTCATGCTGAAATGCAGGCGCAACAAGCGACTATTGAACGCTTATTGGAAAAAGACACTGTAGAGCGTGAAGCGGTGCTTTCTCATCAAAATAGCTATGGCATGGTGGCGTATTACGCCTTTCACCTAACCTATGCGCCGCCGTCGCCCCTCGCCTTTGCTGTTGTGGGTGAACGTGATGTGTTTCCGTGGAAGCATCGTATACGTATGTTAGCCCTTGAAGGGCAAATATACGAAAGCGACACCGACAACCCAGAATTAGCCTTTTTAGGGCGTTTCGATTTTGCCTTTGTGGTAAGCGTGTTACTACCGCTATTTATTATCTTGTTGCTGTACGACTTAAAAGCAAAAGAGCGTGAAGCCAGACGTTTCGACTTACTCAATGTAACGGCGCGCAATAGCCATGTGGTATGGACCTCTCGTACGCTAGTTACGCTGGTGCCGTTAGCTTTAGTTACACTTATTCCTTTTATTGCCTTTGCCATTGTAAATGGCGCATCGCTACGTTCTATCTTGTTAGCGTGCGTTATTGTACTGGGTACTATAAGCGTGTGGTCTGCCATTGTATTGGCCATTGGCGCGGCGCAACGGTTTGCTAAATACAGTGCCACCCACCTTGCCTCGTTAATGTTGGGGGTATGGCTTATTACCACCGTAATAGTGCCGGTTACCGGTCATACCGTTATTAATGCGATTGTCGATACACCGGAAGGTGGCGACATTGTGCTTACACAACGTGAAGCCGTAAACGGCGCCTGGGATAAGCCGATAGAAGCCACGTGGGAAAAGTTTATTGAAACTCACCCACAATGGGCTAATTACACGGCGTACGATCCTGAACGTGATGGTTCGTTTAACTGGAAATGGTATTACGCTTTTCAACAAGTTGGCGATGAACGGGCAAGCGAACTTTCTAACGCTTATCAACAAGCCACCCTCAGAAAAAACCAGCTGGCAGGTTATGTGTCTTTGTTATCGCCTTCGTTGCTAACCCAGCGTTTGTTGTCGAACACCGCTAACACCAACGTGCAATCTATGATTGATTATGAAAATAAGGTGCGCGCGTTTCACGCATCGTTGCGCGAGTTTTATTACCAACAACTTTTTGCTGCGCCTGAGTTTACAGAAGCCAGCCTTAAGCAGCTTCCACAATTCACTACAACTTCACAATTTACTACAACAAAAAATGAACACACAGGAAAACACCAATGAAAAATAACTGGGTGAAATCTACACTCGCCATCAGTATTGCTGCATTTTTCAATGCCCCTGCTTTTGCTCAAACAAATGACGGTCAAACAAATGCCCAAGGCGCGTCTCAAAAAAACGATGAAGCAAAGGTCGAGAAAATTACGGTACACGGCATGCACCGCGCTTATCAAGGTGCGTTTGAATACAAAGAAGTGCCTGCCGCCGCGCAAGATATCGACTTAGGCTTAATTGGTGATGCAGGTGCCATTAACTTAAATGATGCATTAGATCTTTCTGCTTCGGTAGCTAGGCAGAATAACTTTGGTGGATTGTGGAATAGTTTTGCCATTCGTGGTTTTTCTGGTGATGAAAACCTACCAAGTGGTTTCTTGGTAAATGGGTTTAATGCTGGCCGTGGCTTTGGTGGCCCTCGTGATTTGGCGGGTATCGACCATGTGGAAGTATTGAAAGGCCCTAAAGCGGCTTTATTTGGCCGTGGTGAACCTGGCGGTGCGGTAAACTTAGTGACCAAGCGCCCACAATTTGTTACAGGTGGCGAAGTAAAAGCCACTTATGGCAGTTGGGATCAAATGCGCGTTGAAGCCGACGTGCAAACGGTAGCGGGCGCAAAAGAAGATATTGGCGTTCGCCTAGTGGGCTTTTACGAAGACGCTGAAAGCTTCAGAGATACGGTAGAAACCGAAAAGTTAGGCTTTTACCCTTCTGTTACCTGGGAGTTTTCTGAAGATACCCGTATTACCTACGAGCTTGAATACACAAATCAAAAAATCCCCTTCGACCGTGGTGTTATTGCGGTGGATGGTAAGTTAGGAATTCAGCCTATTGAAACCTTCGTGGGCGACCCATCTGGCGATAGAATTACTACCGACGTGGTTGGTCACCAGCTTGAGATTTCTCACGAACTCAACGATGACTGGAACCTACTTATCGGCGCTGGCCTGCGTGACACTACCTTTGAAGGTAATGCACTAGAAACTAACTTTGCAGGGCGTCAAACCTTGTTTATCGACCCAGATCAAACCTTGCTTTCACGCTTTAAACGCTACCGCGACTTTGAAACCGATTATGTAGTACTGCGCGGCGAAATTGCCGGTGATTTTGATACGGGTTCAATTAGCCATCGCGTTATTATTGGTGGTGATTACGATAAGTTTGAAAACGATCAGGTTATCTTGCGCTACCGCCCATCTTATTTTTCTGGCGATACAGACATTAACGATTTGGATTTAAGCCAATATCTTGTGGTAGATATTCTTAACCCAGATTACTCGCCTGTGGCTGATGTTGAGTTGTCAGACAACCTAAACCGCCTAGAAACCCAAGAAGCATGGGGTATGTACATTCAAGACCAAGTGAACATTACCGATAAGTTTCAAGTGCGCTTTGGTGGTCGAATTGACAAAATTGAACAAGAAATTCAAAACCGCTTAAGCGATCCGGTAGCCATTACCTCGCAAGATGACACCCAATTTTCACCTCAGTTAGGTGCAGTGTATTTACTTGATGACAGCATTAGTTTTTACGCCACGTACGGTGAAGGCTTTCGTCAACTTACGGGTTCTGATTATGCAGGTAATCCGTTTGAACCAAACCAATCTGAGTCTACCGAAGTGGGTGTTAAAACCGACCTAACGTCGTTCTTTAACAACGTTCGCGGCGACATCACCCTGTCTATCTTTAATATCGATCAAAGCAATATTTTGGTGTTCGATAGTAGTGATGAAGCGTCTGACGGTTTCTTTTTAACCCCTGGCGGTGAAGCGCGCAGTCGTGGTGTTGAACTAGATATTAACGCTGAGTTCAGCAATGGTATTGCGTTGTGGGTGTCTTACGCGTATATCGATGCAGAAAGTACCAACGATGCGGCTGACGATAACTTTGTGGCGGCTATTGAAGCAGGCGATCCGCTAATTAACGTGCCTGAAAATCAACTAAGCGTTCAAGTAGGCAAAAGCCTTACGGTTTCAGATATGCCGGTGCGCTTAGGCACTGGTTTGTTGTACGTAGATGAGCGTTTAGGCCAAACAGCAACAGACTTCTATTTACCTAGTTACACTACCGTGCGCGCATTTGCGCAAATTGAACCGGTTGAAAACTTAGTGGTACGTGCAGAAGTAGACAACCTTTTCGATAAAGAGCACTACACCAACTCTTTTGCCGATGTATGGGTTGAGCCAGGTGCACCGCGCCGCTTTAGAGTATCGGCGTCTTATCGTTTCTAGGCTTTGTAGTTAAAAGCTTTGTAGTAAAAGCGAGAAAAGACGGCTGTAATAGAAAATGGTAATAGCGTGTTGTTCACTCAACCGCTATAACGTAACCGCTCTCATTATAGCTCCATCAGTTGATAAATGACGTAGATAAGCTTTGTTTCCCTTATGCTTATTTACGTCATTTTTTTATGCGTTGAAAACCAAAAGCTCAGCTTATCGGCATGGGTTATCGACTTAGGTTATCGACTAGGCGTAGATTGCACTTTTAAGTTGTAGTCTTTCGCTATGCCCTCAACAATGCGGGTTAAACCCACTATCTCGCCTTGGTCATCCTTACTCCATGTGCAAGTAAGCGTGCTGGTGCCTTTTCGAAGCTTGCCCTGCCAACTGTCACGGCTTACATCAAGGTCGCCTCTAGCATCAGTTAATTCCCAGCCTTTATCTTTAAAGTCGAAAACAATGGTGGCAAACCTTTCGCCTGGGATAGCTTCAATAATTTTTAAGTCTTTACGCTGAAATTTAGAAGCAATTAGTGCACGCCGAATGTTAGTCAATAAGCCCACGTTAATCCTTTATAGTAATGGTCGAAGCTGCGGTTTTTAGTCTGAGCTGCCGCTCATATCAGCGCTGCGGCTCACTATAGGCGCTACGGCTAATGGGATAACAACCCAGTTCATCGACATCTACATTTAACTACTTTTTAACATGCTTTGCCAATTACTGCTACTTTGCCTTTTATTAGTAGTGTCCAGCGGGTGTACTTCTCTCCTAAATTAGGCTTCCCTAAACGAAGCTTCGTTTAACACAGCTTAGTTAAACTAAGCTTTGCGCATTTTAATAACCAACCAAATACCGCCTAATGTCATTAAAGAGGCTACCATAATTTGTACGCTAATGGCTTCGGCAAGAAACGCCCAGCCCATCAGCGTAGCAATAACCGGAACACTTAACTGAACGGTGGCAGCCGTTGTCGATTGAATTAAAGGTAATGCTTTGTACCAAATAGCATAGCCACAACCAGACGCCACTATTCCAGAGGCCAGCGCAAATAACACCCCATCGTTGCTCCATTGCCAAGTATCGGTTACCCATAACCAAACAATTAAAGGCAGGGTAAGTAGCGTGGCATATAAAAAATTACCCGCCGTTAGCAATAAGGGCGCATTACTCTTTTTACCTAGTAAGGAATAAAAACCCCATGCCATACCGGCGCTTATCATTAATAGGGCTGAAAACAATGGTGGCGCGCTAGCCCCTGGAAGCAGCAAGATAACTAAACCTGCAAAAGCCAGTAAAAACCCTAGCCACTGAAATGTAGCAAAGCGTTCGCCTTTTAATAAGCCTACTGAAATCATAGTGAGCTGCACTGCGCCAAACAATAACAACGCACCTGTGCCTGTCGACATCGAGATATACGCATAAGAAAATGCAATAGCATAAACAAATAGGCTTAACGCCCCTGCTATTGATGCTTGTTGTTTAATTGCTGCAATTGGGCTGGTGTTTTTTGAAGAACGGCGGGCAGTAAAGGCCACTAAAAGGGCTAAACACAATGCGCCACTGGCCAAGCGTATTGTGGTGAAAAGGCCCGGATCGATATCAGTATTGGCCAATGCCATTCGGCATAATAACGAATTGGCCGCAAACGCCAGCATGGCAATACACACTAATCCGTACGGGTTACCCATTCGTTTTCTCCAGCAGCGTATACATAAAAGCCCTTTTTATAATGATGATAATTTTATAGCGTTTAGTTGTGCATTTAGCATTATATAAAATGCACAAAGCTCTTTTTGAACAAGGCTATTTTTAATCAAGGCTCTTTTAAATAAAGCGTTGTTTAATCAAAGCTCTGTTAATCAAATCGTTGTTTAATTTACCTTTTTACAGACAAAAGAAAAGGACCGCAATGGGTCCTTTTTTCGTTCAATCTTTACATTACTAGCCGTTACAGTGAAACACCTAAGCGTTCTGCAACTTCAATGTAAGTTTCAACTACTGAGCCTAGGCCTTGTCTGAAACGGTCTTTATCCATCTTCTTGCGGGTTTCTTTGTCCCACAAGCGGCAACCGTCAGGGGTAAATTCATCACCCAAAACAATGTTGCCATCAGGATCAACACCGAATTCAAGTTTGTAATCTACTAGCAACATGCCTGCTTCATCAAACAGCGATTTAAGTACGGCATTTACTTTAAACGTTAACGACTTCATTTCAGCAATTTGCGCTTCAGTCGCCCAACCAAATGACACAATATGATAATCGTTAATCATAGGGTCGTGCAGTGCGTCGTTTTTAAGGAAGAATTCAAACACAGGCGGTGCTAACGTTTGCCCTTCTTCTACACCAAGACGACGAACCAAAGAGCCAGCCGCTAGGTTACGAACAACACATTCCACTGGGATCATGTCTAGCTTTTTAACTAAAGATTCAGTGTCAGAAAGCAAGGCTTCTACTTGCGTAGCAATACCCGCTTCTTCAAGTTTAGTCATAATAAAATGGTTAAACTTGTTATTCACTTCGCCTTTACGGTCTAGCTGTTCAATTTTTTCACCATCGAAAGCTGATGTGTCGTTTCTGAAATGCAGAATTAACTTATCGCTGTCATCGGTAAAATACACAGTTTTTGCTTTACCGCGGTAAAGCTCGTCACGTTTTTCCATTCTCAGTCTCAATTATATATCAAGGTTATCTTCTGACATGACCTCGGCAAATGCGCCGTAAAGGTCTGAAACCTGATTGGCTTCAAAAGGTTCGCTTTCATTATTCATGAAAGTCACTGAACTGCGTTTCTCACCGGCACGTGAAACTTTTAAACGGTAGTCACCTTTTTCAAGTAACTCGTTGTCGCTAGAGAACAAGCCGCCCCACCAACCCGTTTCACTACCATTATAGGTAACAAACAGTAAGCCGTTTGATTTGTCTAAATCTTTTACGTCGAAACCAAGTTTACGCAATACTAGTAACATACGTGGCCATACCACATCGTATTGTGCATCTACCATAAATGCGGGGTTGCCGTCATCGTTAAAGCCCATTTCAGTATTTAGGCCTTGGCGAATACGTGCAATTCGGCGGGTTTCTTGTAACTGAATTTGGTATTCGTAATGACCAATCACTTGGTTAAGTACGTCTACTTCTTCACGGCGCTCTTGCATGCTTGAAATTTCTGCAACAACATCGTCACCTGTGGTGGCCATGTAGTCTTTTAAATCAACAGAAAGCGCTGCGGTTCTACCGTGAGGTTTTACTTCTAGCACGAATTCAAAGCGGCGACCCACTTCACTTTCCGTGCTGGTCCAGCTGTACCACGGGCTATCCACTTCTTTTTTGATGATCATCCAGTCAGTGTTTAGCACTTGCTGTTCAGGATCGAAGAAATCTACGCCAATGCCTTGCTCGTCTAGGAAGCTTAACAAAGAATTCCACACGGCTTGGCTTAACGGCTGGCTATCATCAACTTGGTCAAACCAAATTGTTGCTGTGCTTTTGCCTTCTTCAACGTGTGAACCCGTAACAAGCGGCAATACCAATGCAGGAGACTGCACAAGTAATTTCTTTCCAACAAGACTTTCATCTACGCTTTCGTCTAATTCAGGTACTGCAAACTCTCTAGAAAAAGTGGGCGCATCTAAGTCGGCAGGAACACGTACTGGGGTTTGTTCTTTTGTTTCTAAGTATTTGTACGTTCCTGAAGCCGTCTTTCTATCTGTTTGGCTTGAACAACCTGCAAGTGCGATTACTACCATCGAACTCACTATAGCCAGCGTTCTATTCATCTGTGTTCCTTATTAACCCGAAATCAATGCGTATTTTTGTAATAGTTCTTCGATATATTTTTGGCTTACAAGTTCCGGTAAAACCATAGGTAATCGCATTTGTGCACTTTCCATCATGCCCATTTTGTATAAAGCCCACTTTGGAATAACTGGATTAGGCTCGATAAATAGCGCGCTGTGAAGCAATTCGATGCTTTCATCTATAGTGCGACATTTATCAAAATCTTTTGCTAAAGCGGCTTCGCACATTTGTGCAATTGCTTTAGGTACCACGTTTGCTGTCACAGAAATAACCCCATGACCGCCTTCACACATGAACTCACAACTTGTGCCGTCATCACCACTGAGTAAAACGAAGTCTGAAGGTACAAGTGCTTGCGTTGCTTTAAGGCGAGCAATATCGCCTGTTGCGTCTTTTAATCCAACAATATTTTTGTGAGATGAAAGTTCGGCAACGGTTTCAGGCAGCATGTCAGCAACGGTTCTACCCGGTACATTGTATAACAACACCGGTAAATCGCTGGCATCAGCAATGGCGTTGAAGTGTGCCACCATGCCTGCTTGTTGAGGCTTGTTGTAGTAAGGAACTACACTTAAGAAGCCGTCGATACCGGCCGCACCCAATTGTTGGGTAAGAAAAATCGCTTCGGCAGTTGAGTTTGCGCCACTACCTGCAATAACAGGAATAGCGCCAGACACCATAGCAACGGTCTCTTTAACTACGTTTACGTGTTCATCAAACGGCAAGGTGGCCGACTCGCCAGTGGTGCCAACAGACACAATACCATGTGTGCCTTGTTCAACATGAAAGCGCACTAGCTTCTCAAGTGACTTGTAATCGATGTCGCCGTTTTCAAACATCGGCGTGACGAGTGCTACGTAACTACCAGTAAACATAATCTCTCCGCAAAATATGAGCGCACATGGTAAATATGTCAGTAGCTAAACACAAGCTATCTCACGCCTAAATGCCAAGAATTTGACAATAATCTGTATCAATACTACAAAAAGCCGCTGGTACTAAAAAAAAACTCTATGCTACCATCACGCAATACGTTTCTTGTGATGTAGGTTTTAATGTCTCAGCAGCAACTGATTGTGACCATTTTAGGTTCAGATAAAACGGGTATATTAAGTGAAATTGCATCCACGGTATCGGAAGCCCAGTGCAACATTTTAGATAGTCGGCAAGCTATTTATGGCCAAGAATTTTCACTCACTATGATTTTAGAAGGTTCGCAGTCAGCCATTACTCGCGCTGAGTGTGCTGTGCCTCCCCTTTGTCAGCGTCTCGATCTGCTTTCCATGATGAAACGTACTAGTCACCACGAAAAGCAAAATCTCGATCACTTATTTCACGTTGAATTCAGCGGCGAAGATACCGCTGGCCTTATTGAAGCAGTGACGGGCTTTTTCGCAAAACGTAACGCATCAATCAGTGCATTTAGACAAGCCACATACAAAGCGGCCGAGTGTAAAAACGAATGTATGCGATGCAAGTTTGTTGTGAACATGCCCGCCTCGGAAGATTTTGCTGCTCTAGAATCAGAACTAACCGCGTTGTTTGAAGAACTCAATGTAACCGGTAAAGTTGTAGACAAACATATTAAGGAATCTAATGAACACGCTTCAAGTTGGTGATAAAGCACCACAGTTTTCACTTCAAAACCAAAATGATGAAACCATTACGTTATCAGATTACCTAGGTAAAAAAGTACTGGTTTACTTTTACCCTAAGGCGATGACGCCAGGTTGCACCGTGCAAGCACAAGGCTTACGCGACAGTAAAGAGGCATTAGACGGCTTGAATGTGGAAGTAATGGGTATCAGCCCTGATGCGGTTAAACGCTTGCCAAAATTTGCTGAAAAGGAAAGCCTAAACTTTACCTTGTTGTCAGATGAAGACCACGCGGTAGCAGATGCTTTTGGCGTATGGGGCTTGAAAAAGTTCATGGGTAAAGAGTATGACGGTATTCATCGTTTGAGCTTTTTAGTAGACGAAAACGGCGTTATTGAACACGTTTTCAATAAGTTCAAAACCAAAGAGCATCACACAGTAGTGTTAGATTACTTGGCAGATAACAAGTAACTCTTTATAAACGTATTTCGTTAGCGGTTTTATATCGATTTAACATTGACAAAAAGCTAATAAAAAAAGCGGTAGTTCACACTACCGCTTTTTTTATTTCACTGGATGTTAAATATTTACAGCTTATTCGCTTTCAGCCACCGGTAAACCGGCAGGGTTACTCGACCACGCTGTTATTACTGCTTTTACCAATGTTGCCAACGGTATGGCAAAGAAAACGCCCCAGAAGCCCCAAAGGCCGCCAAATACCAGCACAGCAATAATGATATACAGTGGGTGCAGGCTTACTGCTTCAGAGAAAAGCAAAGGCACCAATAAGTTTCCATCCAATGCCTGAATAATCGAATAGGCAATAAACAAATACCAGAAATCAGGCGTTAAGCCCCATTGAAACAATGCAACTATAGCAACAGGAATGGTGACTACCGCTGCGCCTATGTAAGGAATTAGCACAGAAATACCTACCAATACGCCAAGCAAAATAGCATAGCGTAAATCCATGAAGGCAAAGGTCACGCACGACACTAAGCTAACAATCACAATTTCAATTACTTTGCCGCGAATATAATTGGCAATTTGTGAATTCATTTCATGGCCAACTTGCGTAATTAATCGGCGCTCTTTAGGCAACAAGTTAGAAATGCTTTCTAAGAAATACATTTTGTCTTTCAACATGAAAAACACCATTAAAGGCACAAGCACCGCATAAACTAATAGCGCCGCCACATTGGCAATGTTGCTAAAAGAAGCTGATATTAATGTTTCGCCTACACCAACAAGTTTGTCGTTTAGCCCCTCCATCATTTGATGAATCTGGTAAACCTGCACGTAATCTGGGTATTTTTCCGGCAAAGTTAAGATCCAATCTTGGGCCTTTTGCCATATTAAAGGGGTTTCTTGAATAAGATTAATGCTTTGCCGAGTGACAATGGGCACTAAACCAATCAACATGAAAATGACGAGGGTAATGAACCCCATCAATACGATGCCGCAAGCTATAGCACGGCTTACGCCGAATCTAACAAGGTGGGTAACCGGCCAATCAAGTAAATAAGCCACAATGGCTGCCACTAAAACAGGCATGATAAGCTCGCCCCACAAAAGCAGCGCGGCGGTTGTAATAAGTATGAGTATAAGCAGCATAGCTGCATCAGGATCGGAAAATTTGCGTCGGTACCAGCGACCAAACACACTGATCATAAAAGCTTCCTGAGAAATTTGAAGAATAGGATACGCATCATAGTGTAAAGACTAAGCATCGGGCAATACACTTTCTATTTAAATCAATCTGGTAAGACGATTTAACAAGCAATATTCAGGTCAAATGCCAAATTAATTGATAAGGGTAAATTGCACTAAAACTGGCATAAACCTACTTATCTAGGCAGAATGATAAAATTCATAATAAATAATTGAAACTGAAACGGTACTTTGGTGCTCTAATACGTATTCCAGTATTGTTCAGTAAATCACAGGTACATGAAGAAAAGGTTATCTCAAAAACTCTTGGTGCTGTCTTTCCTTATTACAGCAAGCTTGTCGAGTATTGCGCAAAGCGTGAGTTACACGAATAAAAATGCGCTACCTGAAATTGGTGTAGTGGCGTCTGACGCTATTTCTTTAGACAAAGAAATGATTGTTGGCGATGCCGTTATGCGTCAAATGCGCGGGCAAAGCCCGCTAATCGCCGATCCAGTTTTAGACGAATACCTACAAGATTTAGGTAACCGCTTAGTTATTCATGCCGAAAATGCTAAATTCCCCTTCCGTTTTTTCTGGGTAAATAACGATGCGATTAACGCTTTCGCTTTCTTTGGTGGGCATATAGGTGTTCACACGGGCCTTATGCGACGGGCAAATACTGAAAGTGAATTGGCCTCGGTACTGGCTCACGAAATTTCTCACGTTACACAACGGCATATCGCTCGAAGCATGCAAGCGCAACAACGTTCGTCGCCCTTAGCGATTGCGTCTCTTATTGGTGGCGTATTAATTGCCATGGCAAACCCTCAGGCGGGTATGGCGGCAATGCAAGCAGGCCAAGCGGCTTCTGTGCAAATGCAAATTGACTACACCCGCTCTAATGAACAAGAAGCCGACCGCATCGGTATTGCCATGCTGTCTCGGGCCGGGTTTGATGCCAATGGCGCTGCCGACTTCTTTTCAATTATGGCTGAAGAGTATCGAAACGTTTCTCGCCCGCCGGCGCGTTTGTTAACTCACCCATTAACTGAATCTCGTATTGCCGATGCCCGTTCGCGTGCAGACGACTACCCTTCTCGCTTTGTTCCGGTAAGCAAACAGTTTGAACTTGCTAAAGCAAGAATCATGGCCAGGTACTCATTCGAACCTGATTACGCGGTAGAGTATTTTACCGCACAGGTAGATAAAAAGGTTTATCGAGTAAGAGAAGCTTCGCTTTACGCCTTAGCATTGGCGTATATGCGAACGGAAGAGTACGACAAAGCCCAAGAAATCATTATGGGTGAATTGCTAACCAAAGATAGCGGCAACCTGTTTTACCTAGACGCTGCAACAGATATTTACATTGCTAAAGGTGAGCCTTTGAAGGCAGTGGAAATGTTGTCACCGTTTGTAGAGAACAGCCCACGCAATCAAGTACTGGCGCTTAACCAAGCAAATGCCATGATAAGTGCCAGTCGTTACGATGATGCCATTAGCTTATTGAAAGACTTTTTATTGGTGAACGACGAATACCAAATTGCGCATCAGTTGATGTCAGAAGCGTATCAAAAAGCGAAGCGCTTTTCGCAAATGCATCAAAGTAAGGCAGAAGTGTACGCCCTGTATGGCGCCTACACCCGCGCCGTAGATGAATTACAGTACGCTTATAACTTTGCGAAAGATGACGACCATCTTCAAAAGCAGCGCATTAGGGCAAGAATAAAGCAATTTAGAGATCAAGAAGAGCGGTTACAGCGTTTATAGTGCCCTAGCCTGCAACGCTGCAATTTTGTCTTTTAAGATATCAGCGGTTACCTCACCTAAAATTTCGGCTTGAACCTGCCCTTTCGGGCCCACAATATAAGTCGCCGGTAAATACGGCGGCTTAGTAATGGGAAGCTGGGTTTCTTCATTAGCCACAATCAAATTTAGCGTAATATCAAACTTGTTTGCCATGGCCTGTAAATCATTTTCCGGTAGCACGTCGTAATTAATGGCGAATAACAAAGTGTTTGGCGGTAGGTTTTCGCTTAAATGATGTAACTCAGGCATTTCTCTTAAACACGGCGCACACCAGGGTGCAAAGTAATTAATGATCACCCAATTACCTTCTAAATCACGCCATTTATATGTGTCGCCCTGAAGGGTTTCAAAGTCGGTTTGATGGTAATTGTAAAACCATACTCCAGCGGTAGCTGAAAGTATCATCACCAATATAATCAACAGCCCTTGCTTCACAGCGTTCGTCATTTTTAGCGTACCTTCTTTGCCGTACTTCTTTGCCATACTTCTTTACCATAGAAAACAGCGTTATTATTTATAAAAAATATAAACAACAATATAGATAACAACGGTGTGCAAACATGCCTTGCTGCGTATTTAATAGCAAGTATTTTCATGTGTTTGAGAATGAGATTACCTTGGTATTTACGCCAGATTAAACGCGTAGTTTGCACAAGCAGAGTTAATTGCTTAGCATCACCTTTCATTTATGGGGCCTACACACCAATATTATTGCGCTTTTGTCACTAATAAGGCCTTAGCACCTTGAAAAATAACTTCAAACAAGCAATAGTCAGCGCCAAAATTTGGCAATGATTTAACGATGAGGCGACATTATGTCTTCGGTTACTATTTTACATAACCCGCGCTGCTCTAAAAGCCGCCAAACCTTAGCACTACTTGAAGAAAAAGGTATCTCGCCTACCGTAGTAGAATATTTAAAAACGCCGCTGAGTATCGCTGAACTTAAAACCTTGTTTGGGCAACTTAACATAGAAAATGTGCGAGACATGATGCGTACCAAAGAAGAAGCCTATAAAGCGAATGCATTAGGTGGTGCAGATATTACCGATGAGCAGCTTTTTGCCGCTATGGTAGAACACCCTAAGTTAATTGAGCGCCCTGTGGTGATTAACAACAATGCAGCCCGTATTGGAAGACCGCCAGAGGCCGTACTGGAAATCGTATAATGGGCCCTATTTTAATTCTTTATTACAGCCGCCATGGCAGTACCAAAAAGTTAGCCGATGCTATAGCACAAGGTGCAATGGCTGAACTATCAAGCATGGAAGCGAATGCTTTCTCTGCATCACCTGCTACCGCTGCATCATTTGTGCGACCTGAAGTCATAGTGCGCAGCGTGGCAAGCCTAAACATTAACTCGAATAGTTCAAGTGATCAGGACTCAGGCGAAGAAAATGCAGACGCCAGTTTAAAAGAGGCAAACCCTAACGCAGCCCCCACGGTGACCTTGCAAGAACTCGAGCAGTGCAGCGCGCTTGCCCTAGGAAGCCCTACGCGATTTGGTAACATGGCTGCACCAGTGAAGCACTTTTTAGACAGTACCAGTAGCCAGTGGTTAAAAGGCTCGTTAATTAATAAGCCAGCGTGTGTATTTACATCAAGTTCTTCTATGCATGGCGGTCAAGAATCAACGCTGCTGTCTATGATGCTTCCGCTATTTCACCATGGCATGGTGATGTGCGGCCTGCCCTACAGCGAGCCTGCGCTTCATCACACGCGAAGTGGTGGTAGCCCTTACGGTGTGAGCCATGTGGCCCTAAATAATGCGATCACACTTACCGAAGATGAAAAATCTTTATGTATTGCTCAAGGTAAACGTCTGGCAAACTTAGCCAGTGCTTTGTGGCATGCGAATAACCAGGAGACAACACATGGCGCCTAATACGCGTTTTTATCGTTATTTGGCACTGGGTTGTCATACCTTATTAATTGTGTGGATTATTGCGTGGCAGTTTTTTCTTAATAAAACGCTAACGTACTCACCAATATTTATTACGCTAGTTTATTTAGTGCCGTTACTTTTACCTTACAAAGGCGTTATACAAGGTAAGCCCTATACTCACGCTTGGGCAAATTTCGTGGTACTGTTTTATTTAATGCACGGCTGTACGGTGGCTTACGCTGTACCTGAAGAGCGCTGGTATGCAGCAATTGAAATTCTACTATGTGTGGGAACTGTCTCTTATACACATCTGACGCTGCCGACGAATAGAGAGGCGTAGATCTC
>OJFG01000315.1_pt1 | contig 19250 bp, 22 predicted proteins | sample 1594071 | NCBI WGS metagenome assembly OJFG01 (sample SAMN05416818, study PRJEB24817) | seawater metagenome | isolation source: Sea water | place: Canada:Atlantic | collected 2013-07 | reverse complement strand
TCTACACCTCTCTATTCGTCGGCAGCGTCAGATGTGTATAAGAGACAGGTCCCAATATTCACTTCCCGAGCCTCGGCGCTTGAAATATTCAACCCCTTTTTCATAATATACAGTGTATGTTCTTGTTTTTGCTTTGTTTGTACACCCGCAAGGCCGAAGGTGTACATATTTCACACCAGTCTTTGCATTCGTTGCAATCTTCACGACTTCCTCGCAGTCGTCGAAAGCTCCAACACGAAAGCGCACGGCCTCGACCTCTGGTGCGTGCATTGCTTGATAGGTTGGCGACGCTCTGGGCACCTTGGCCACGGGCTCGATCACTGGCTCGATCACGGGCTCGATCACTGGCTCGATCACTGGCTCGGCCACTGGTTCGGGCTCGGTTTCCTCAGCGTTGGCAAGCTCACGGCGAAGTGCTGACACCTGGTCTTCGAGCTCGGCAATGCGCATGGCTTGGCTGGTGATAGTGTTGACATATTGGGCGGTGGTGTAAGTGGACATAGTTGTTTGTGTTCTGTGTCGTGTGTTCACTGGTTATACTATATATGGGAGGCAATTGTCTTTAAGCCCCTTGCGCCACATATGCAACAACACAACAACAACCATACACACCTCATGCCACTGTCACACATTTACCGTCCACGCCTTCGGCCTGCCTTTCGGGTGGTGCGTGCCCTTGGCTTGGTGGTTGGTGGGTTGAAGTAACTGGGGGGGGGTGTGCAGTACTTGGGGTGTGTCTTAGCATATGGCACCGCCCATGTGTCGGGTGTTTGTGGTGGTTTCCCCATTGTATATGCATTGGCTCGCAGAGTTTGGACAACGCGCCCACTGCATACCGCGATCACCGTTTCCTCCTGTCTAAGTTTAACGCCTACATGTTCGGTTTGAATCATCAACCGCTTCACACCGCCGAGGTAGTGCACGCCCTGTTGATTCACTTGTATTACGGTGATAAAGCATGGTGTGCGTTTTACTACTTTAAAATGGTCACGTACATAATTAATGCCATACATATTTTCATAACTTTCTGTGATGCTGTAAATGCCACCCACAATGAAGCGCGGGATGTCTTCGGCCACTGGTGCAGGCTCGGCCACGGGCTCGATCACTGGCTCGGTCTCCTCAGCGTTGGCAAGCTCACGGCGAAGGGCGGACACTTGGTCTTCGAGCTCTTCAATGCGCACGGCTTGGCGGTTGACCGTGGCGACATATTGAGCGGTGGTGTAGGTGGTCATATGCGTGTGTCTGTGTCTGTGTGTCTGTGTCGTGTGTTCACTGGTTATACTATATATGGGGTCGGTCGTCTTTAAGCCCCTTGCGCCACATATGCAACAACACAACAACAACCACACGCACCTCATGCACGTGTGCACATACACCTCATGCACGTGTGCACATACACCTCATGCACGTGCACCTCATGCACGTGCACGTGCACGCCACCCCCACAACACCTTCACACGCTTACCACCCCCCCGAGACTTTCGTGATGAATGCCCTGGCGTTTTGCACTTCCCTGAATGCTTCGGGGGTTCCCCCCTTGTCGGGGTGAGAGGCTCGCACGGTTGCACGATAGGCGAGGCGGAACTCCTCGGGGGTGAATGCCCCCGATAGGCCAAGCACTGCACACGCTTTATCGTATGGGGTGGATGCCGTGGGCTTGGGTGTTGGCTGGGGTGTGGCCACTGGTTCGGGCTCGGCTGATGGCTTGGTCGTTGGTTTGTGGGTGGTGGTTGCGTCAATCATATATGTCGCACACGTCATCCCTGTCACCTTTACAGGTTTGATCACTCGCTCATAACCGCCGCCAATATGCGTCTTCTTGCGTTCGATTGAGCCGATGGCCTCGCCGTGTTCGTTTACCTGTTGCACCTTCACAAAGCAATGTGTGCGGCTCACTACCTTATGATAACACATCTCGGTGTACACCTTCCCGTGTTTGTTCATTGTGGCGGTCGTGCTGTATACAGTGCCCACGATGAAGCGGGAGCAAGGGGTGGGCACGGGCTCGGGCTTGGGTGCTGGTGGTGGCACGGTCACGGGCTCGGGCTTGGGTGCTGGCTTGGGTGCTGGCTTGGGTGTGGCCACTGGCTCACGCTCTGGCTCGCGCTCGTCCTCAGCGTTGGCAAGCTCACGGCGAAGGGCTGACACCTGGTCTTCAAGCTCGGCAATGCGCATGGCTTGGCTGGTGATGGTGGCGACGTACTGTGCGGGAGTGTAAGTGGACATAGTTGTTTGTGTTCTGTGTCGTGTGTTCACTGGTTATGATATATATGGTGGTGGCTGTCTTTAAGCCCCTTGCGCCGCATATGCAACAACAACAACAACAGCAACAACAACAACAACAGATGCACATGCTCACACATTAATATGATTTATAAAATAGCAAATGCCCTACGCCATATTGTTAACATTATCATTAACAGACATTATGAATACATTTGTGATCGGTTGGTTTGTCTACAAGCTGAACAGAGCACAACCCATACAACAGGCGACCGCTTTCCCATTCCAAGCATCGGCGCCGGAGGCGGATCTATCACTGATTGAATCAATGAATGAAAAACAATATTAATATATATAATGGTTTAGTTTTGTCTGGTTTAGTTTACAGATTTGGAAAAATGAAGTTTGTTGTGACTGTGTTGTCTATGTTTGAGATTGATGCGTCCTATATGAAACAACTTCATAATTCGTTGTCTGTATTCTAAACCAAACAAAACCATTGTGTCAAACAATTCAATTTTATTATCTGCGCTGTCAGTTATATTGCCATGCCTCTCGTCGTTGTTAACATTACCCAGAATAACCAGGTTGTCGAGTTCGCTCAGGACATCCACCCACAACACATGCGCCTTCGTACTGTACACATCGAATACGGTGCCCCGTCATCGACTGACCCACAGAATGGCATTCTTGTAGACTTGGATGACATTCTCGCCACTGGTCGTGAAATTACTGGATTCACTGTCAATCAAAAAAGCCACCAAAACATCTATTTCCCCCGACCAGCCACGGCACCTTATCACTTTGCAATTGACACCAATCTCGGTCTTGACATGGGCGACATCCCACGCTCTTTTGCTGTGCGTGTGTATGATGACAATGCCCAGAAGTCGGCAACAACTTTCAACGCTGCTAATGTTCACCAAATCACTATGTACTTCGAACACAGTACACACGACCGAACACACGGATAATTATATATGGTTATTGTCAAATGTCTAACGTTGTACAGAATATTACCGAAGGCTTTCAGCGTGGTATGCAGGAGGCAAGCAACCGTGCCCAACTTGAAACCATTAAGCAGCTTTTGAAGTGGACAGTGGATGGCGCGCCATCCCTAACAGAAAAGGAAAAGTGGGTGTTGGAAGACCTCAACAGCGCAAGCAGACACTATGACGGCAAAGAGCTTAATGCATTTGAACTCAATACAATGCTTGAAAAGTATCGTGCAGGGGAGTTTGTTAGTTATAATCGTAAAGAGAATGCACAAAAGATGTATCCCATGGGCTATGGCACATTGAAGAAAGCACGAGGTGAAAAGATTGACAATTATGCCGAACGTATATTCTCTGGTGATACATGGGCATCCGCTGGCAAGCTATTCGCCCGCACTATCTTCGACCCATTGGGTGTGTTGATTAATATGGGCAAGATGATCGGCGCATCACACAAAACGTGGGGACAAAATAACAAAGCGGTCGAGGATTTCTTTTCGTATTCTCCTGAACAATTCGGCATAGATGTCGCACTCGAAGTTGGCACACTTGGTGTTGGCACTGTTGTAGCAAAAAGCAAGCGAGCGCAGCGAGCAATGAATGCATTGGCAGAGATGAGAGCGAAAGCCATTTCACATATTGGTGCCGGTGTTCGCAACCTGTCCCCACAACTTCGCCGAGCCATGGCACGTTCTATTAAAAGAATGAAAAGCACGAACAAAGACATTTATAATAAATACATTCGCGGTGAATCTGCTGGTTATGCGGATGAGTTGGTCGAAAGTTTGATGACAGCAGAAGAGAAGCAAGCACTCAAAGAAGCCGAGCGTGTTTTTCCCGATGTGCGAGACCTTTCGAATGAGATGGATGCATTGAATGATGTTGCACATTACAAGAAGATGGAGATGTTGGGCAGTGATGAAAACCAATTTGCGGGATTCTTGTCATCCAATGTGTACAAAGATATAGAAAAACGACCTGATAAAATTGGTGATTATATTCGTGAAGGTGGTTTTGCCACCTCTGTAAAAGAAGAGACAGATGTGTATGTCAACCATAGCACGGGCGATGTGTTCATCGCTATGCGTGGTAGTAAAACCACAGAGGACTGGCTGACCACTGACGTCGCCATTGCACTAAATCGGCAGAAGTTCACACGACGATTCAAAGAAACAGATGCACTTGTCCAAGACATTCGCAAAGCTTACCCAGATTACAAGATTACAACCACTGGTCATAGTTTGGCCGGCGGTGTGTCTTATTACCTCGGCGAGAAGTATGCCACGCAGGAATGGTTTAAAAAAAGCATTGGCTTCAACTCCGCAAGCTCTCCTCTCGGTGAGGTGTCTACATCATTCAAAGAAGCACTTGGACTCGGTGCAGATACAGAAATAGCAATGATGAACAAGAAGATTGTGAACATTCGGCAAGGTTTGGATGTGGTGAGTGGTGCAGGCTTTCCACACGGCAAAACAATCACCTATGTATCACCAAGTGGTTGGAATCCTGCCACGGCACATAGTATGAGTGTGTTTACGGATACCAAGTTCACACAAGTACCAAACCCAACAGCTCCAAGCCAGCTCATTCTCAACAAAATACAAACGGGTTCATATCAATTTGTTGCACGGGAAACACTCGAAGAGGGTTTGCGCTTTGAGCTTACCGACGCAGATGGAAACCGTTTTTCATTAGACCCAAACAAATATGAGCTGAATACAGAAACGGGTGAATTACAAATGAAAAGTGTCACTGATAATCAAACTGACGATGATACAGATGACGGAGATACTTTTGAGTATGATGTGAATCCAGAACAAGATGCCAAAGATGCAACCATCAAAAAGAACAATCAAATCATTGAACAACTCCAAGACGAAATAGACGACATCAATAATGCAACATTCGACGACACAGATCTATTGTTTGACAATACAAAACGAGGCACGGAACACTTAGAGAAAGAAATCGCCGAACTACGACAACAGAACGAAGAAGCGGGATTTATTTATGAGGCCGTGCCTGTTGACCCCGAAGATGTCGACCCCGACAATGTAATGGAAGCAGAGTATGCAACAGATGATGATGATGATGATGATGATGATGATGATGACTATTTTACAACAGATACAATGGGTGGAAGTGGTGAGGCTGAACAGGATTATCCCGTCTATGCACCCGCGCCACCTGACAGCGATGACGAAGAAGAAGACACAGAAGAACAGGAGCACCTCAAATTGGTGCACGGCTTTTTGGATGGCATGGTTGATGGGTTTGGTGTTGATTTAAAAAAGGATTTGCCCGCGCCTGAAATCTTGGGGTTCATTGTTTATCCCGAACGTGATGAGCATTTGTATGTGAATCATATGTGTGCATGGGTTGCGTAACAATTTAAAATTATATTCTGTAATGTATAATATACACCGTTATAACACTCAACCATGTCTTCCGTCGTTATCGCCTCCAACCAGCAGTCCGCCCTTCTCTCCACCCTTAACTCCGCCAGTGGTTCCCTTGTTCAGCCTTTTGAATACAGCATTTCCAAGCGTGTGCCCGCTCACGGCAAGTCTGTGATTGAGTTCAACCCCACCAATCCCGCGGCGACCACTGCCTCTTCTGTGATGTCTTGGGACTTGCCCAAGACTGGCATTGTTCGCAACATCTGTCTTAAACTTGATGTAGAACACACCGAAACCAATGGCAGGGGCATGTGTCTGCCTGCTGATGGCTGGCTCTCGCTCATTGACCGCATTGAGATTGAAAGCAGTTCCCGCAAGCTTTTGACTCATACTAAGGCTTCTCTTCTTGCTGCGTACAGCGACCTGCCTGTTGAAGCTCGTGCAGCTTTTGAACGTGGTCTGCATATGCACAAAGCACAACCCAGTGGTTTCCCCTCATACACCGCCGGTGATGGTTCTGGCGCTGGCAGTACTACGGATGCGTCCAAGATTACTCTTTTTGTGCCTTTCCTGTTTTGCTTCACCAATGCGACCAATCAGTCTCTTATGACTGAGTTCCTCGAACCCATTCGTGTCTCTGTCAAATGGGGTTCCAATCTCAGCTTTGTCAGGCAAGCACAAACCGACGGCACTACGGTTGCTCAGGTTACCAATCCCCCTGTCATCTCTGGTTGCAAGCTCATTCTTGAAACTGTACAGCTCGAAGCCCAGCAGATGGATTCCCTCATTGCCGCGCAGTACGGTGCCGGGCCACTTTCCCAGCTCACCTATGATTATTTTGAGGAGACCAACCAGACGGGCACAATGAGCGCCGAGAACGCTGCGGGCGTCACACTTTCCCACGAAATTAAATCGACTGATGTCGTCAGTGACATCTATGTCTATGTGGAGTGTAGCGAAACGCCTGCCAACGCCGCGGAAATTGCCGCATTTGGTGCTCCTCTTCCCCTTAAAAAGGTTGTGCTGAAAGCATCCGGCCAGACTCTCATTGAAGTCGATGCGGAATATGTCGGCCTGTTCGGTCGTCGTACTATGCGCGACGGTTTCTATGGTGCATGTCCCGCGAATCAGCTTACCAACTTTGACAAGACGCTCGGCTCGCTTGCCAACCCTGGCTATATTTACAGACTGCAAATGGGACTTTCCAACGATCACCAGTTTGACAGCGGGTCCATTTCTCTCCGTGAGCTCAATTCCCCCACTATTGAAGCGACAATGGAAACCATCTCCGCGACTGGATTCTCTCAGGATGTTAACGCCGCTGTTGCCTCTAAGGCACTCAAAATGCACGTCGTTCTTCGCACACAGGGTCTCACCACCACGGACTCCGGTTCCGGTCGCATCGTGAGCACTCTCTCTAACTAAAAAAATATAGTTCATAATCATTATGCACGACATTGACAAACAACCCGAAGGCGGAGATGAGATAGACATCTCTGGCTTCCAATCATTCGATTTTACAGAGGAAACACTCCCCGATTCTGCTTTTTGTATATGTATCGGCTCACGCAGGTCTGGCAAGAGCTTCACCACAAATTGGATTCTTCAAAAGATGCAGAAAAGCGAAAGAGCATTCACACATATCTTTCTGTTTTCCCCCACCGATAGTGGTTTTGAAGGCATCCCGAAGAAGTTCAGGTTCAAAGACATTTCCAGTTTGGAGAACATAATGAATCAACAAAAACGCATTAAGAAGCACAACAAGAAGCAGAAGAGAGAGGAGGACATGGTGGCGAGTCGTGTGTGCATCATCATGGACGATTGCGCATGTATGAGTGGAAACGAATCATTACGAAACAGCAAGGCCTTAGAATGGTGTGCCCTAAATGGTCGACACATGGGCAATGATGGAATGCCCGGCAATGGCGTGAGCATTTTTGTTCTTAGTCAGTCCTTGACAAGAGTCAGCCGTGCCATTCGCCTCAATTGTGATCTATTCATTTTTAATGCTTTGAGTTCGTCGGTTGAGGCTGAGATGGTTCTGGCCGAATGCTTTTTCGTGTGCAATACTCGACGGGATGCCAAGCGGTCGGCACGTGATGTCTATGAGACATTGGTGAAAAGCAAAGACTATCGGTTTATAGCCGTGTTAAATCACATTTCCAACAAAAGAACCTTAACTGATTACATTCGAACAGTCGACGCCGAAAAAATACAAGATTTTCAATTTTTTGGAACATTGAGTGATGACGAAGGAAGCGACGACGAAGAGATCCAAATGCCCACCGACAACGAAGCACCCGAGACCACAATGTCCAAACGTATCACAGTGAACCGAATAGACACCAACGCAAAAGGCGCAAGCGGTGGGCGTCAGTTTTTTTCCTCAGCTAATGGCAAGAAGATCACAAAACACATTCCATACTGATGCAAGACCTCGGGAACAAATACACCGTGCCACTCGGCGGATTCTTTCACGCTCGCGGGGGCTTCTCCCAGTCATCGGGGATGAAGGGCAGAGAATACAGGAAGAACATCACCAACACACCAGCCGTCCAGAACGAAAAGCCCAATGCACCTGTTAAGACCGACCGTGTCCCAGATGATAAACCACAAATGCGAATAAGCAAACTCGTAGGCATTACAGAGCCAGAAATCAATGAGACGATCAACCCCGTCTTAACTGGTGTGTAATAAAAATGTTTTCTATTACCAAATACAAAAAACACTATGCCCGGCACACGTATCAAACAAAAAGACGTAATCAAAGGCATTTCTAAAACACGCATTATGGGACGGCACCGACTCGAACGCAATGTGAATGTCGTGGGCGCTAATGTGAAGACACCTTCCCTTGTTAAAAAAAATATTAAACTTGATGCCGAAATCCAGAACGAGCCGAAGAGTGCACGAGTTGACACAAAGAAGACAGCAGAAAACGAGTTCATGGCAAAAAGTAGCGACATGCGTGGCAAGAAAAAAGGCAATTCTTTTCGTGGCAAACAGGTCTATGACTGGTCACCCGCTCGCGACTTCCGTCCCGATGCTGTGGGTGGACTTACGGCAGAATCTGGTGCTTTCACGGGTGGATTCGTAAATCAGTCTTTAATGAAGCAGGGGAAGAATGCATATGTTCAACAGGCAGGATATCAAAAAGGCAGCCTTAAAAAGACACTTGCCCAAGGTGAAACACTTGAACGCGTCAACCCCTTCGCGGTTTCTATACGTGTAAAGGGTTCTAACCTACGTTTCAAATAAATAAATATCTTTGTTATGGTTAGTGATATGACCCACCGAAACAACGCGCGCCACACGTCGACGTATTACCAAAAGCACAAGGATGAGCTAAGGGTGAAACACGAACAACGGCGGGAGACTAAACGAAACAAGCGGATCGTGTTGGCTGAGTTCAAAGAACTACTTGGCATTGAAAACACACCCCCGGTCATTCCTCCTAACACATACGAACACCAATGCAAAGAATCGGGCGTGCGGTTTTCTGTTCGTAAAAAAAATGTTGTCATAACATTCTAAATGACAGACAAGACAGACGGCAAACCACTCTATAAGCCGTTTAAGAGCTCGGCCAAGAATAAGAAAATGTCAGTCTATGTAATGAAAAACGGGAAGAAGAAACTGATTCACTTTGGCGACACACGTTATGAGGATTTTACCACACACAAGGACGAGAAGCGCCGACAGAACTATCTAAAACGCACGGCAGGCATTCGAGACAAAGACGGCAATCTTACAGCAAATGACAAGAACTCGGCAAATTATTATGCAAGACGGATTTTGTGGAATGCATAAATGAATATATATATAATGGTTTAGTTTGTCTGGTTTACTTTACAGATTTGGAAAAATGAAGTTTGTTGTGACTGTGTTGTATATGTTTGAGATTGATGTGTCCTATATGAAACAACTTCATAATTCGTTGTCTGTATTTTAAACCAAACAAAACCACATCAAACATCCGGATTATATATTGCATGAATCTTTCGTAAGTCCATACATTTCTGTGTTCTCTTATGGTGAGACAATGAGCCAGCACGAACAGGTGTGCCACATAGTGGACACTGTTTAATGTGCTGTGACTCTTTTTTTAATCGTTGTTTATTGTCTTGATAATATTGTTTGGCCTTGGTGTTCAGTCGCTCACGATTGTCCATATACCATTTCTTCTGTGCTTGGCTCTTGCGCTCGCGCTCCGCCTTCATCTGTTGCTGAAACTCTTCCATTTTTGTTAATACTGTACACATTCTATTTAGATGTTATTTTTTGTATTTCTCCCATATGTCCTTGTCAACCTTGCGCGCAGGTCCACCCATAATGACAGAAGCAACGCGTGCTAAACCCCATTGTCTCGGGTTGGTGTTAGGCCGTGAACCACCTGAAAAATAAGCGCCTTCTCCTTTTTTGACTATTTGATCAAAACCCGTAGCGGAAATGATTTCTTTTTTGACACGTGGGTCTGTTATTTTATAGCCATATTTGTCTTCGAACTTTTGAACATGTGTGCTTCGTTTCGTTTTGACGTCCTTGAACTGGGGGCGCTCTTTGCCTTCACGAATGCTTTTCACCTGCTTAGCCTTCTGCCTTTCATTCAGTCCGGCGGTGTATTTTTTGGGCAGGCTTGTGGATTTTTTAGATGGTGATGCCTTGGGCTTCTTTGCACGTTTGTATGTGTCGGCCATTTACACCACTGTTAACATTTTTATTGTCCTTTTACTTTCAACACAATGCCAGTGTATGGATTGGCAAAACGGCGAGGGATGTCGGGTCGCACAACATCCGTGCGAGGTTTGAACAGTGGTGCACGCGTTGGAATGTTAGTGTTAGGAATTACACGGGGCACACGATTCTCAATGACACGGCGTGTGTTAATGCCTCCGCGGTTCACGTGTTCCTTCTTTGATTTTGATTTGAATCGTGTTCTTCCATATTTGTCTACTTCGCTGTGGTTCACTTGTGTACCACCAGCGCCACCGCCACCTCCACCGCCACCGCCACTGCCACCAATAAGAGAACCAAATGCACGGACATATGAATCAGCATCAATAATCAGCCCCACCTTCATGAGGGATGCCTGGCCGTAATAAGCGGCCACCATGGCTTGCATCTTAGCATGTTGCATTCGTATCGCGTTGATGTCACCCGACTGCATAGCACTTTGCATTTCTTGCGCGTGTTTCTTGTCCCGCATCTCTGGCATTAATGGGTCGAAGACCTGATGCATACATTTCATTTCGTTCATTAGTTGTTTTGCCGACGCTTTCAGTCTGTGATTCATTTCCATTTGTGTATTTTTTGCACCCTTGCCAACACTCGACCCCGTGCCCTTTGCTGTCGGTTTGCCTCCGCCAATGTATGCGGCAATATCGTAAACCGAACCATCGCCGGAAATGTCTTCATCCTGTGGTGGGTCTTGACTTCCAACACCAACACCAGCACCAACACCACCAACGGCAACCGCTTCATCGTCGTCTCCACCGCCTCCTCCGCTTGGTGTACGAGGTGCAAGAACACCGCCCACAATACTCGGGGGGATTCGGGTGGGTGCTGGTGCAGGGGTTGAACTGTCAGCGCCATCAGCTGGCGGAGGAGGTGCACCTGAGCCAGCGCCACCAGACGAATACGCGGGAGCATCATCTACCAATTCCGGAATCGTTCCACCATATGGGCGATTACTTGGGTAAAAAGGAACGGCACCGATTTTTTCAAAAAGCTCACTCGAAGTTTGCACTGGCTCTTTTTTCTCTTTGCCGAAGCGTCCTTTGGCGATGGCAATCGTTTGAAGTGTTGGATTCTTGTTCAAATCGAGACGATAAGAGCCATCAGGAGACACGAAAAAATTGCCGTCTTGGGAAAACCGCATGCCACCTTGCCACATCTCGACGTAAAACTCCGCGACATCTTCGTTAACTTGGTAAGCTAAACCAATTTGTTTAATCAATCGGGCCCGGTCATTGTTGCTTAGGTCTTCCGCAACTTCTTCATTAAAGTTTGGGGGAGACATGCCGAAATCCTGTGGCGTTTCCATTGTTCGAACACGTGAACCATAAAATGTTTCGCCAGTTGTTGGTGACATGCGTGGTGTTGGTGCATCATCATCGTCTGTGCCAGTCGGTGTAACGGGTGTGTCCATTGTTCGCACAGGTGATTCATAAAAGGTTTCTCCTGTTGTTTCTGCATCACCATCGTCTTCTTTCTCTTCTTCCAACCCTTCACCACCCATTGCTTTCTCTGCCCCGTCTTTTTGTCCATTGAAGCCATCTTCCGCCAACACATTCACCATTGCTTCCATTGTAATCTGTACATCTTCCGGCACATCGTGTTCGTCCTGCACTTCTTTGCCCACATCATCGTGAATGTGGTCGGCCCCCTCTGCGACAGTGTTGTCATTTGTATCTTTTGTAATGTCTGTGCTGACTGGTCTGGCTGTCTGTTGTTGAGCCCATTTCGCCTCCAATTGAACAAACATAGTTGACACAATGTCTTCGGCCATGCTTCGTGCCATGCGTTCATTCTCCGCGCGGTCTTTTTGGCGGTCGGCTTGTCTCTGCATTTCTCGCCGTCTGTTTTCGTCTTGCAATTGTTCCATTTGATCTAAAATGCGTTCCTCTCTCTCTTTTGCTTCCTGCCGTCGTTGCATTTCATCCATATCATCCGGTTCATCTCCTTTTGATTCCTCTTGCTCAGTTTCCACAGCGGATTTTTTTGATGGCGCCACCTGTTTTTTCTCAGTTGTTGGGGGTTTTGCCATTGGCTTCACGGTTGGCTTCTCGTCATCTACTGTGTCATAGCCAGATTCTTCATCGCTTTTTTCTTGTTTTTTTTCGGCTCCACCTTCTTTTGATTCGGCTTTTTCTTCTCCCATTATTTGGACATAAAGTGTTTTATTGTTTGCCACTTTCTTCGCCAACGCGTTCGCCGTTAATTTTTCACTTCCTGAGAGTTGTTCGCGGTTTTCAAATAGGTTTTTAAAAAATTGATTACGTTGGGCTTCGTTCAATTTTTGAAGGCGACTCACATTATCAATCCATTTTCCTTTGGCTATTGCGCGTTGTTTAAACTCTTCGTAGTTGTCAAAGTCTTTCGCGAGTTTTGCCATTTTGTTTTTTTTTTTTGGCGCGTGTGTTATTATATCCATAATATTTTTTTTTTTTCCTGTTAGTATAACAAACGAGAATGTCAAGCACTGCACAGAACATCCAGAACACAACGCACATTGATGGCGAATATATTTGTTTTGGAGGGTCGTCTTTGTCTGGAAAATCTGGCGAAGACGGCGCGGTCAACATTAAAACACGTGGCGCTGTTCGTTTACAGTTTGATGCCGAGAGCGTGCACACGCTCGGCTTGCGTACGGACAGCATCAAAGACACCGCCAATAATGACATTATTGAAAATGTCAGCGATTCGCAAATCAAGTTTCACAAAAATATTAATTTTAACAATGTGAGCATTAGTGGCTTTACGGGCAGTGGCTCAGCCACTGGACTAAGCACGGCAGACATCACGAGTTCCAACACAGGATATGCGACTGCCGATGCCGAGTTTGATGACCTTCACACACGAACAACACTCAACACAAACCGAACTTCGGGACTCACTGCCAATCGTGTCATTTCATCTTCTGGTGCTGGAATAATAGAAGCGTCTTCTTTTGGACCGAGCGACATCGTTCGTAAAAGTGACACGAATGGGCAGACTCTTTCGAGTGGTTTAACTGTTGGTGGTAATCTAAATATTCCTTCTGGCTCAGCTTACCAAGTAAACGGCACGGCACTTGCTTCGGCGAATCTCACCGATGGTGCCACGCTGTCAAAACTTGATTCGAATGAAACTTTTTCAGGCAATAAGACATTCACTGGGGATGTTGACATTACTGGTTCGAACGATGTGAATATCAATAAAGCGATTACGATACAACAGTTCGATGTGTCGGGCGGTGGATTTGTAGGAGGCTCGAATGTGGAGTACACTACACAGCAAGGATGCATTAAAAAAACAGATGCTGTTGTTCTCACAAACAGCAAGTATACTGACAATGCGAGCGATGCAACGGGGAAAACCAATGCACACGGCTTTCTTAGAGTGAGCAATAACACGACAGGCGAAGTCGTCAATACAGGTGAAGTGGTTATGGCAGACTCGGCAATCACACAGACTATCAATGGGAATAAAACGTTTTCGTCATCTCTTACAGTTGGTGATGGAGCAACAAATGCTTTCATATCTGCGGGTGGCTATTTGCAATTGACAACGCCCAGCGGGACAAATAGCGAAATAAAATTTAACAAGGCGGGGAGCGTGCACACACTGACAATGAGTGATGTGGGCACAGCTGATGACAATCTCAGTTTTGATGCCAACTTCAACCTAACATCAGGCAACAATTTCAAAATCGACGGTGCACAATTGCAGACGAGTAATCTCAGCGATGGTGCATTGATTCAAAAAGAGAACAGTGATGCTATGAAACTCACGGATGCTTTCTATACGGCAAATGCGGTGGATGCATCGGGAAAAAGCGGTGGACACGGCTTCCTCCAAGCGATAGAACAGTCATCAGGCAAGATTGGCAACACAGCGGAAGTTGTACGTGCAGACGGGGACGTGGACCAGAGCGTTGACGGGCAAAAAACATTTACAGACATTTTAAAAATACAAAGCAATGCAAGCAACTATGTGCAAATTGGAACAGGTGGGATTATTGGTTTAGCAAATAGCAGCAATACATCGGGGTTTGAATTCGGCTCCCCCTCGCTTACACTTTTCGAGAACGGCGATTCGTTGAGATGTAGCGGAAATCTAAATGTAGCAACGGGCAAAAATTATCAAATCAACGGGACGCAAATTACAACCGCTGCTTTGAGTGATTCGAATGTCATCGTAAAAAATGACCAGAGCAACACTTTTTCATCTGCTCAAACATTAAATGGTTCTGCAATCTTTGGTGTGTCGGGTTCGAATGCTTCACAGGCAACGTTTGGAGAATCAGGTGCAACTCAGTTCAGTATTGGTAAAACCACAGCTACTTCATCATCGCTTGACATTCATACGGATACAACGACTGCTGACATATCATTTTCTCTGGGTAGTGGGTCAGGGTTGACAATTCCTATGCGTATTACTGACGATACGGTGGAAGTGTCAAGTAGTACTGATACAGAAGCATCCCTGCTTTACAAAACCAGTAGTTACGCTGGTAGTGCCAACCAGAGCCCAGCGAACGAGGTGTGTACACGAAGCGATGTGAATGCATTCCTAACAAGTGATGCAACAACAAACAGTGTCAAATTGCAAATTTTGGAGGGCGGTGCAGGGACAGGCTTCGACGGGTCGTCAACAAGTTTGACAATAAACCATCTTAATCCTGTGGTTATCAAGGCGACTAAATATATCCCGGATGGCAGCGGCGGATGGATGGTTCATCCTGCTGGCACTCTCAATACCTTTGATGTCGACTGTCTGTGTGAATGCAACAACGGACTGGTCGTGAGTGGAGCGGCTCACAACTATTTGGCGAGAGGTAGCGTAGCAGGTGGGGACGCCATTAATGACGTGCAAGTTGTTATTAATCAATTACTTACACGCTCACCACAATCGTGGGCACCCACGTTTCTGGATATTGGTGTAAATGGATCGGGGGCAACCGTTGAGATGACAGCAGGTCTTGCGATCAGTATACAGCCTACTCTCATTCGTACTCGCTATGGCACAGATGGGTCAGGAAATGCGATATATAAGATTGAAGCACGGGGTAGGATACAAAAATCTGGTGGGAACTTTACTACTGCTACTACGCTCTTCACAGCTCCTACTGGGTACAAGGCGAGTGTCGAACATAATTTTATCGCACAAGGGCACACTGGTGCTGTACACGCGAGATTAGATGTGGCAACGAATGGAAATGTCACATTAATTACTAATGGGAGTGATACTGTAAGCTTCGTGAATTTATCTACCCTGTCGTACTTTACGATTTAAAAACTCAACCCACGCATTCGCCTGATGGCACACCTAAGTTGATATACAATTTTTTGATAGGCTTCGGCTTCTTGTTTTGTTTTGAATTGTTTACCCATTGGTTGGGAATAAGTAGACCATTGACATCTCCACGGCTTTGTTTTACTACTTTTTTCGCCTTTACAAAAGTGGATATGCCCTCGTCCAACTACCATATTGTTGCAGTTTTCCTGAACACTTACCCATCTTAGATTTTCTACACGATTGTCAAACCGTTTGCGATTGATGTGGTCAACACATGGTTTGTTTTCTGGATTAGGTATGTATGTCAACGCCACAAGACGATGAACCGCGTTATCCACTCTTTTGTTGTCTACATTCATTAACATAACGTGGTGGTATCCATGGTAATGCATCCACCCTTTTATAAAGCGTCCTTCTTTCCTTTGTTTACAACTATACACTTTACCATCCTTCGTGATTGCATAACCCGGATATTCAGGGATGGGTCGTAGGTTTTCTGGACGTTCATTGTATGTAGCTGAAAGAAGAAAAGGAATCGTTTTCATTGTGCTTTTTTTGGGTGCATAGGTCAGGCGAACAACTTGTTGCCCTTGATGTTGACCGATTTTTAAAAAGCGATTGGATGTATGACTCCACACTTTGCCATCGGGTGTGATTGAGTAATTGGGATAGTCTGGGATCGTTCTCATTTCTTGCATGTCTGTTTGCTCTGTTTGTTGTTGTTTAATAAGCATTGGTGTTCTTATGTGTAGCAGTTCATCTTTTGACATCCCCCACGGACTGTGTAGGTTTGACACATCCAAATGTGCACCGTGTTGTGTATTTTTTGTAGGGCTCGTGGCTGTGGTCATTTCTCGAAAGTGGCTCAACGTTGCCAAACATCTCATTATATGGCAGGACGGGCTCAGGCGTTGGCATGACCGTTTTGCAAAAGTTTGAACAACTTGCAAAGAGTGAGAACATTTATTTTATTGTGAATAAAATAATATAATGGCAATCAATTATAGCGAGTTAGCAATCTTCGTCACATCGTGTGCTGGTGCAATTGCTGGGCTCGTCATAGCAACGCAAAAGAGTCGATGCTCTCACATTAAATGTTGCTACGGTTTGATAGGGTGTGACAGACAAATCCCAAGTGTGCTCGAATGCAACGATTTAGAATCTCAATTGTCAAACATCACAGACATCCCAAACATCCCAAACATTCCAAACAATGACACAACCGCCACCGCTCCCACTCCCTGCCGAACTTATCGCGAAGATATACCAAATGGACACAACTTATCATGAAGTCTTCGAAGTCGTTTTGGATGAAATACGTTTGCGCGCGAGCTTGCAACGTGCTCGGGAGGAGTTCCTCATGCAACAAGAGTTAGATTTAAACATCTTCGAACTGAATGCACATTTGTATATTGCAGATTTGACAGGTGGTGATATGTTCGCCTAAATGTCCGTGCCGTGCTGGTCTGTCTCGTAAAGAATGCGCTGGAAATACGAATCGTCTACATAGTAGCCAAATAGCCAGCCGTGTGTGAATTGGGGATACATTGCACGGCTTGTTTTAAAAAAGCGTTTGCCGTTGTAGTAGTCGGCGTTTTTTGGCTTGGTGTTTGTGTCATTGGACGCATAGTCCAACAACATAGAACGGCTTTCAGTTGCTCCCATTTGTTTGTGTTGATGTGTTCACAAGATTAAAAATCATTTCGTATGTTGCCCACTATAAGATAACAAACGGATAACAAAGACAAACAATGACAACACTGCCCGACGAATTGAAAACAATGGTGTTCACTTACCTACACCATCCATACGACTATGAGAAAGCCCAAGTGATCAAAGAGCTTAACCGTTGGTGTGACATTGTTCGCAACCGTTTCGAATACGTCAACATAGCCCCGACGCTGATGATGTTGAAGCCTTGCAAGTGGAGGCAATTACAGAGCAAATATAGAACGTATCACAACAAAGTAAGCACCAGCAAATGCACGTGTGTCTATTGTCGATCGGGTCGTTGGTCGATATACTGAATATATATATAATGGTTTAGTTTGTCTGGTTTAGTTTACAAGATTGGAAAAATGAAGTTTGTTGTGAGTGTGTTGTGTATGTTTGAGATTGATGTGTCCTATATGAAACAACTTCAAAAATACAGTTATGTAAAGTAAACCAGACAAAACAAAACAAAACAAAACAACACAACATATATAATTTGTTAATCTATTCAATTTTTAGGAATGCCTTCACCATTGGCACGTGCTTCGCTGGTGCCCAGTTCTTCAACACATTACCCTCTTCCAGCTCCACGTGAAACTTATTCGACTTACCAGCGATGACACACTTGAAGTAATGAATGACAACACAATCGCCTTCACCTTGTGCAATGATGCGGAGCACCTTTCCCTCATAGGTTTCATCGAAGCCGTGGCGCACAATGCTTTTCAGTCCGTCTGGCTTGTTGAGATATGCGGTGGCATTGTCCAATAGGTCGCGCTTGACAAGGCTGCGTGCATAGTTATTTGTGTACGAAAATGTAAGGCGTGTCTGTCCATCGAATGGTGAACACTCAGGATGAAAACGGCTTTCGTCTTTGGCAATCTTGATCGCTTCCTCTTGTCTCGGTTTGAGTGTTGCGGAGCCCGTGGCGCTGAATGGTTTTGACTCTTCCCAGAACTCAAATGTATAACGTGCCGGTTTTGGTGACTCTCTTTTTTTGTAGGTGCGCACACCTACTGAAAGAAGTTTGCCGTGTTCATTGAACCTGTGCACACGCTTCGGCGTGGTGCTGGTGTGTGTGCCTTGCTGGTCGCGTTGGCTTACAAAGAATGTACGATTTGTAGCTTGGCCAGTTTTGCTGTTTTTTAATCTTACACACACAGCCGTGAGACCCATGTCGACCATTTTGTCGAAGTCATTCACAAGTGCTTTCATGTGTTCTTCTGCTTTGCGCTGGGCTTCGTCGTCTTTGATGTCATAGGGGTAAGGCACGGCAAAAACATCATTATATGGGCTGGTCAAATTGCTGTAAAATGTCTGCATAATTGCGTGGTCTCTTTGTTGGTTTGTATTGTTTGCCCGTTTTGTTTATGTATTTTATTCAATGCGCTCATCTTCTTCATCATCGTCTCCATCCTTTGGAAGTCCGCAAATGTTGCAAATCTCCTCATCATCGCTATCATCTTCACTTCCCATCCCATCAATGTATGCTTTCAGCTCACTAACAAAAAAACCCTTTTCCATTTTGAGCTGTCGAATTGCATTTTTCTGGATGGCAATCACTTTTTTACACTCTGCGATTGTCTTCTCGTTTTCGGCCATTGCACGCTCGTTTTCGGCTATCTGTTCAGTGTCTTCAATGTGTTCGGCCACGAGATGTGCGATTGTTTCCAGAAGGTTGAGCTGAGTGAGTTTCATGGTGTCGTTGTAGTTGTTGTAGTTGTGGATATTATATATTAGATGTTTACCCCTTTATATATTTAATAAATTGTATTAATCGAAGTAAATCGTGCACCCTTTTCTTTTCTCGTGGATAGGCAGCATGGCCATTTGCCACCGTTGGTCTTTCTGTTGGCCAGTGCGGAGGCGTCGTGTCTTGTAGCGGTCAAGGCTCAGCGGTGTCTTATCGCCACCGAAG
>OJFG01000311.1_pt1 | contig 19525 bp, 18 predicted proteins | sample 1594071 | NCBI WGS metagenome assembly OJFG01 (sample SAMN05416818, study PRJEB24817) | seawater metagenome | isolation source: Sea water | place: Canada:Atlantic | collected 2013-07 | reverse complement strand
GGCTTCAACCGGAGCGGAAGCGTAACCGTGATGTGGCTCGGGCCGGCTTCCCCAACAGATCCTTGCGTGTCGGATCAGGAACAAGCCTGGGCCTGCAACTTGAGCCAGACCCGTCAGCGGAGTTTCCTTGGCTCCCGTGCCTGGATGCGTACCTGCCTGAGTGATTTGTGGGGAGTGCCCGCGCAGGAGATTCCTCTGCATGCGCCTCCGGGCAGGCCTCCAGTTCTGCACTCAGGCTGGGGATTTGTCAGCCTCAGCCACAGCAAAGGATCTGCGTTGATGGCCTGGTCTTCTGCCCCGGTCGGAGTTGATTTAGAGCGGTTGGATCGTCCGTTTGCTTCTCAAGCGCTAATGAGCCGTTACTACGCATCGAGCGAGCAGCGTCGTCTTGAAAGCCTCTCCCGGCATGCGTTTCACCAGGCTGTTCTGGAGCACTGGCTGATCAAGGAAGCTGCGATTAAGTGGCAACAAGGATCCTTGGCTCAGGACCTAACGCACTGGGTTGTGGCGGCCGATGGGCGGAGTGCCAGTCACCAGGGCCGCGGTCTTCAGGTTTCAACGCATTGCCGGCAACTAGGGCCATGGGGCATGGCGATCGTGTCAGCTTGCGAACAGAACTTGATTGGAGCAAGAGTCTGCTTAGGTTGAAATCTCAATCGGGATCGAGATCCTTGTTGGCGTGACTCAATCTTGGATGCGATCTTTGCCCACGGCGGTGGCCGCCTTGCTATTGGGGGGCCTTGGCCTGATCGCGACCAGTCAAACGCAGGTGTTCTCTCCAGGAGATCCAGGCCTCCCAATGGATGCGCGTCTTGTTGAGCAGCTCGATGATCAAGAGGCAACCTTGAATCAACGTCGCCAAGCCGAAACCTTGCTTAGGGCGTTCGTTCGCGGCCAGCTCGCCAGCTTCTACTGGGGACAATTTGCGTCATCACTGATTGATCTCGGTTTGAGCAGCGATGAAACCATGGACGTCAGAGTTGAAACGCAAGCCAGCAGTACGCGCCTCTGGCTAACTCCCAAGCGCGGGAGTGAAAGCTACGTTGCGATCGTTCATTTCAATGGCTCCAAGCTTGTGCGCGTTCAGTGTCGAGGCCTAACCCCTGCTTCCACTGAGCAGATGGCTGCGGTTTGCCCCGAAGGATGGAGGGCGTTTGAGATCCCAGAGCTCTGAGTTTTGAGCCCTGCAAGGCGCTGTTAGAGCGAGAGTCGCGAGTCTCGTTTTGATACCCCTAGTGGGATGATCCTGTTAGTGCGTGTTAGGGACAGTTTTCTGTACTGGTCCCTACGTTTTTGTTGGCATTTTATTTTCCTGCGCCTAAATTTTAAGGGATGTCTATATCTCCATCGTCCGTGTTCACACGTCTTGCAGCTGGCGTTCTTGCCGCCGCTTCTCTCACAACTCTGGCTGTTTCAGCCGAAGCCGCCAAGCACCCTGTGCGCTGGAAAACCGGTGGTGCTGTTTGGTCCACCAATTCTTCAGCCTTCAAAACCTTCTTCGCTGACGGTGAAATCACCGATCGCGGCCTCCAAGGTGGAATCAACAACTCCGGTTGGACTGCAGAAGAAATCCAAGAGGGCATGACCCGCTCCTACGAGGTTGACCTCGTTGGCGTTTCACGCTTCCTGTATTCCAGCGATGGCGTTGCATTCTTGGAAGATCAGACCAAGAGCTACTACCCCTACTGGATGAAGCAAAAGACAGCCGTTGTTGCTCTTCGCTCCGCCATCATTCTTGATGCTGCTGACGGCCAGATCTCTTCTGCCGGCATCCTGAATGGCCTCCCCGTTGACTTCGCTCTTGCTGACAACGGTGCCTCTGATGGCTCCCAGAACGTCTGTAAGGACGGTCTTGATGGCGCCCAAGCCACTTCCCTGATGTCTTGGTACGTCTTCCTGCCTGCTTGTGTGCAAGCCAACCAGATCCTTCCTGCTGCTCCCGCTCCTCGCGCTGCTGCTCCTATGGCAGCTCCAGTTCGCGGCCTCTGGTGATCGAACGGCTTCGGCCCTTTCAAGCCTCGGCAATGCCGGGGCTTTTTTTATGGCTGGCTGCTACGAGGACAACATCGTGCAGTCAAGCCGCTGATGAATCAGGGGTTGTGGAAGTTGCCCTCCCCGTTTCGCTTGCAAGAGCTGCTGCAGTGTGCTGAGCACTTTTTCTGGCTGGCAGCAGCGATTGATCAGAGATCGATAAGGACGGTCCTCTCCTAGCCAGCGCTTCAACAGACGTTCGTCTATTGGGAGTGATAGAGATTCCTGCCACTGCTCTGTGGTGACTGCGGTTGAGAGGTTTTCGAGCTGCTGCCGGACGAGCTGATCAAGCTGCTGGGTTAGAAGCCACTGCTGTTCCTTTTCGATGAGTTCCGACAGGACTTCACTGAACCCAGGGCATTGCTCTGAGAGCGCTGCCGCTGGACCGATGGCTGTTTGGCTGAGTAGGACGTGGAACTCAGCGCCAGGTGACAGCTTCCATTGGAGTTGCTGCCAAAACGTTGGAGATTCGATCCAAGCGCGATCATCACTGCTGAATCGACCTCCCACAACTTCGAATTGCCAGTCTTGAGGAAGCCCCTGCAACGCCTTGAACCCTCCTGTGAGGAGGTTGGGACGATGAAGTGGATCCAATAGATCCACCTGTGCTTCAAGTCGGGCGCGTTCTTCAGCGCTGCTGCACAGGATTGTGACGCTCCCCTCCTGCACCGCATTCAGGGGACCCAGGGCCCAGAGCAGGGATCGTCCCCCGAGCACCAGCACCCTGTCGGTGCGTTGAAAGGTCGCTGCGGTCCAGAGTCGCTGCTGCAGATCTTGCAAACGCTCATCGTTTTGGGCGAGCTGTCGATGCAGCCAGCGCTCCATCTCAGGCAGGTCTGGACCACTACTGAGGAGTAGGGGGTGGGTTTGGGCCACCTCTGCTGCGACGGCGAGCTGAGCAGCCCGACGTTCGAGCATCCTTCCTCGCCGTTCCCCCTCCCACCCCTGCTTGCTCGGTGTCCAAAAGACCTCTCCCTGCAGCGCATCGGGAAGGTAATTCTGTGCGATCCAATGCTCTTTGTAGGCGTGGGGGTAGCGATACCCCTTTCCGTCTCCGAAGGCTTCACCATCGCGATGGGCATCGCGGAGGTGGCTTGGCACATTTTGGTTCTGTGTACTGCGCACAAGGCGGATGGCTTCGAATAGTCCCATCGTGCTGTTGCTTTTTTCGGCGCAGGCCAGGTAAAGGGCTGCCTGGGCAAGCGGATAAAGCCCCTCTGGCAGGCCGATGCGTTCGAAGGCTGCAGCACAGGCTTCCACGACGACCACAGCCTGGGGGTCGGCCAGCCCGATGTCCTCTCCCGCTGAAATCAACATCCGTCGAAAGATGAACCTTGGGTTTTCCCCTGCTTCCAACATTCGCGCCAGCCAAAACAGGGCTGCGTCTGCATCGGAGCCCCGAAGGGATTTGATGAAAGCGCTAATCGTGTCGAAGTGGGCATCTCCCTGTTTGTCGTAGAGCACAGCTCGCTCTTGAATCGACTCCTCGGCGATGGTCAAATCAATCTCAATCGTGGCCTCTGGATCGGAAGGCGTTGAGCTTTCCACCGCCAGCTCGAGGGCATTGAGAAGGCTGCGCGCGTCACCGTTGGCCACATCCACCATGTGGGCTTCGGCATCGGGAGTGATCGTGATCGAACGATTGCCATAGCCCCGTTCTTTGTCGTGAAGGGCTCGATGGAGCAATTGACGTAGATCGTTGGCTTCGAGGCTCTGCAGTCGAAACAGGCGTGAACGACTCACGAGGGCTTTGTTGACTTCGAAGTAAGGGTTCTCAGTGGTGGCACCGATCAAGGTGAGAGTGCCGTTTTCGACCCAAGGGAGCAGCGCATCCTGTTGAGCACTGTTGAAGCGATGGACTTCATCGATGAACAGGATGGTTCTCAAGCCATGGTTCTCCAAGCGCTTCTTGGCGGCGTCCACTTGCTCACGAAGGTCCTTCACGCCGGCAAGAACAGCATTCAGACTGCTGAACTGCGCACGGGTGTGGGTGGCAATGATTCTGGCAAGGGTTGTTTTTCCGACGCCAGGCGGTCCGTGCAGGATCAGATTGCCCACACGGTCAGCGGTGATCGCCCGGCGCAGCAAACGGCCTTCGGCGAGGATCGCGTTTTGGCCCTCAAATTCGTCGAGTGATGTGGGCCTTAAACGGTCAGCCAAGGGCGCCTGACGTCGTCTTAGCTGGTTGCCGTGGTGGCTGAATAGATCTTCAACCAACCGACCAATCTCCTTTAAATGGTCTTGGTGTATGGATTCTTGCCTGATCCGAACCAACACTGGGTTCAAGTTCGACCATAATCCGATCGTTTGTCACAGGATTTGTGCTGCGTTTTCGTCCACTGCTGCCTGTGCTGCTAACAGCCATTTCCGTTAGTGCTTGTGGAGGCTCTGATGAAAAGACGCCCGCACTACCTGTCCAGCAAGCATCTGTCCTTGAAGCTCCCTTCACTGACGATATCGATACGGTGAGCACGCTCGAGGCCAATGCGTTGGTTGAGCTAGCCGCGCAAACATCAGGTCGTGTCACTGAGCTCAAAGTGTCTCAGGGCGATCGTATTGAGGCGGGGCAGTTGCTCGTCGTGTTGGATCAAGTTCAAGCACGGGCTGAGTTGGCGGAACAGCGGGCAAGAGCAGCAACGGCCAAAGTGGACTGGGAGCGCGAAGAATTCCTCGCCAAAGCGGGGGCCGCCTCGCTGCGACAGCGGGATTCTTTCCGCTTGAAATACATTGCAGCTGTTGAAAAAGTCAAAGCTTTAGAAGCAAATCTTTCCTACAGCAATTTGCGCTCCCCAACAGCAGGGACTGTGGCAAATGTTCAGGTGAAGGTTGGCGATGTGGTGCAACAAAATCAGCCCTTCACCAGTGTGGTGCAAAATAATATTCTCGAGGCGAAGGTTGAAGTCCCGGCGGTCTATGGCGATCGTCTCGCCATCGGTCAACCCGTCATTTTGAGTGTGCCTGGTACGGCTAAGCCTTTAGCGACGAGTCAGATTGAATCGATTGATCCTCAAGTGAATCCTCAAACTCAGGGACTCTTGGTAAAGGCCTTGTTTAATAACGATGATGGCCGGCTACGTAGTGGTCAGCGATTGCGGACCAGGGTTCAATTGAAAACACATCAACAGATCTCAGTTCCATTTGCGGCAGTGACGCAAACTTCAGGGCAAAGCTTTGTTTTTCGTGTTGGTAGCTTCGCCGACTTAAAAGCTAATCCAGGCAAGGCTGACATTGAGCGGATTAGTAAAGGCATCGAGAGGGGGAAATTGCCAGAAAATGCCCTGTTTGCTCTTCAAACACCAGTCAACATTGGTGAGATTCAGAATAACCGTTATCCGATCACAAAAGGGCTGAAACTCAATGAGAAGGTGATTACTAGTAATCTCCTCAATCTCAAGCATGGAATGCCGATTCAGGTGAAAAGACAGCGCGCGGGCTCACAACCTGCTGCAGCTAAGAACTGAGGTTGATTCATGTCAGCATCGAATAATTTCATCACGCGACCGGTTCTTAGTACCGTTTGCAGCCTTTTGATTGTGATCGTGGGATTGATTGCAATTCCAATCCTCCCGATTGAGAATCTTCCCGACATTGCCCCTCCAACGGTCAAAGTACAGGCTACTTATGTAGGAGCTGATGCCGTTTCGGTTGAGCAGGGTGTGACCACTGTTCTTGAACAGCAGATTAATGGTGTGGAGAATATGGATTTCATTACCTCCAACAGCTCGTCTGATGGTGTAAGTTCTATTTCTGTTTCCTTTGACAGCGGAACTGACGGTAATATTAACCAGGTTAATGTTCAAAATAGGGTCTCTTTAGCCGAACCTCAGCTTCCTGAGGAGGTTCGCAAGGCCGGCGTCACGGTTAATAAGGCTTCGAACTCTACCTTGCTTGTTTATAATATTGTCAACAGTGATCCTTCTAAAACTGAATACAGTGTTGAAACGATTAGTGGCTATTTAGATAAAAATCTAACTGATAATATCAAGCGCGTCCCTGGTGTTGGAGAAGTTACCTATTTTGGCAACCGTAAGGTTGCTTTCAGGTTATGGCTCGATCCGGAAAAGCTCGCGGCAAATAGTCTTACGTCAACTGATGTTGTTCAGCAACTTCAGAGTCAAAACCGACTAGTCCCCGCGGGCAAGATCGGAGGTTCTCCTGCTCCTAAAGGTCAGCAATATACATTTACCGTGCAATTGCAAGGTCGTTTGACCACGGAATCCGAGTTTGAAAATATTATTTTAAAAACCACCGACGCTGGTGGCTTGATCAAGCTCAAGGATGTTGGTCGCGTGAGCCTGGGTGGAGAGGCCTATGGGGTCGACGCCATGGATCTCAAGGGCACACCTTCTGTTGGCGTTGCTGTTTATCAGTTGTCTGGTAGTAACGCCATTCAAGTGTCTAACGGCGTGAAGGAGGTGATCGAGAAATTTGAACAGACGCTTCCTGTTGGCCTTGATACCCAGGTTATTTACGACACCACTGATTTCATCAACCAATCAATCAAGGGCGTAACCAATTCTCTGCGGGACGCAGTGATTCTCGTGGTCTTGATTCTGTTCTTATTCCTTCAGAACTGGAAAGCAACGCTTGTCCCGGCCATTGCCATTCCTGTGGCCTTGATTGGCACGTTCGCTCTTGTGCTCGCCTTCGGCTTCTCCCTTAATCAGCTCACCTTGTTTGGCCTTGTTCTGGCAACAGGTTTAGTTGTTGATGATGCGATCACGGTGGTCGAAGACACCTCAGCAAAAAAAGCAGAAGGGATGACATCGGTTCAGGCGGCGATGGCCACCATGGATGAACTCTTTAGCGCTGTGATTGCAACATCACTGGTGAAGATGGCTGTTTTCCTTCCTGTGTTGTTTTTCCCCGGAGCAACAGGAACGATTTATAAACAGTTTGCTGCCACGATTCTGTTCTCGATCGGGATCTCCACCTTCAACGCCCTCACGTTTTCGCCAATGCTGGCGGCCCTTTTGCTGGAGAAGGACACAAAACAGCTGAGCAAACAGCAATACGCCACAGCTGGTGTGTTTCTTGGATTTGCTTACGGCCTTTTGAGTGCGGGAGATGGTGCCGCGTTGGTGCTGGTCCCTGTGATTGTTGGAGCGTTGGTTGGCTTCGTTGCGATGAAGCTCACCTCGATTCCATTGCGGATGCCTGGAGCCGTAGGTGGTGCGGTTGTTGGATTGATTCTCGTTGGTGTGACCAATCTCATCCCTGTGATCTTGTTCACGGGAATCGGTCTTGTTGTGGGCTGGTTTGTTCCTCAGATCTTCATTCACTTCAATCGTTTTTATGCAGGCTTTGAAAAGCGTTATTCGAAAATTCTTGATCAGGTGCTTAAAGCTCGCCCGATCGTGATGGCGGCCCTTGCTGCTGGAATCCTGCTCACTGGTTTTGCATTCACACGCATCCCCGGAGGATTTGTTCCGATTGAAGATCAGGGTTATGCCATCGGTTTCGTGCAGGCTCCCGATGGTGTTTCGAACGAGACGACCCTTGCGATCAACCGAAAAGTCGCTGCGGTTTTGCGATCTGAGGATGATATTTCTGCTGCAGCCTTATTCAGTGGGGCCAGTTTGGATGGAAATGCTCCAAACAAAGGCTTGTTCTTCTTTGGAACCAAGCATTGGGATGAGCGTCAAGGAAGTGATCACTCTGTAGCGGCGATTGTTGAACGCTTGAACAAAAAACTGTTGATGTCGATTGATGGTGCTCGGGTGTTTGTGGTGGAGCCCCCCTCGATTCCTGGTTATGGCGCTGGTGGTGGCTTTGAATTCCAGTTGTTGGATCAAAGCAGTGGTGCCTATGGATTGAACCAATTCTTTGCTTCTGCCGGTCAGATCATGCAGGCGGGCAACGCTAATCCATTGCTGAACCGTGTCTATACCTTGTTTTCACCAGAGTCACCTCAGATTGAGATCAAGGTAAATCGCGAAAAGATGGCTTCCTTAGGAGTTGATTTTGGCTCCGCCATGCAATCCTTTAGCGTCAATTTTGGTGGGGCGTATGTGAATGACACGTTCCAGGAGGGCAAGGTTCGACGTGTCTACGTGCAGGCTGATGATGTCAACCGGGCCACTCCTGAGCAGCTTTCGGCAGTTTATGTGAACAGCATGAAAGGGGAGCAGATCCCCTTGTCTGAGTTTTTCACTGTGAAGTCCACCAGTGGTCCTAGCGTCATCCCTCACTTCAATCTCTATCGTTCAATCAAGATTGATGGAACACCTGCTGTTGGTAAAAGCTCAGGTCAGGCGATTACAGCGATGAAGACGATCTTTAAAGATGCCAACTTGCAAGGGTTGGGATTTGATTGGACTGGTATTTCAAGAGAAGAAGTGAAGGCCGGATCCTTGGCTGTTGTGATTTTTGCCCTTGGTATTTTGGCGGTGTTCTTGGTGCTCTCAGCACAATATGAAAGTTATTCGGATCCCATCATCATTTTGTTGACAGTACCAACTGCTCTACTTGGTGCCTTGGTGTTTCTAGGTGCTGCCGGTCAGGTTCTGAATATTTATGCCCAGGTGGGTCTAGTGATGCTTATTGGCTTGGCCGGTGGTAACGCGATTTTGATTGTGGATCTTGCCAACCAAAAAATGGGCGAGGGCATTTCAGCTCTTGAAGCTGCTCGATTCGCTGCTCAATCTCGTTTAAGACCGATCTTGATGACTGCCATTTCGTCTTTAACGGGATTCTTGCCTTTGATGCTGGCGAGTGGAGCTGGTGCGCAGAGCCAGTCTTCGCTCGGTTTGGTTGTGTTTGGCGGTCTCTTGGTTGCCACGTTCCTTTCCACCCTGGTGGTTCCTGTGTTCTACGTGGTGATGAAGACGCTTCTAGGTCAGGCGGATGCCAAGCCTGCTGCTGATCCTCAGCTCAGCTAATGACTAAAAAGACTTTTAGTGGTTCAAGGGTGTTGGTGGCAATTGCGATTGGACTCAGCATTGGTTGTGCAATTGCCTACTTCTTGAAGGTTTTAATTGAGAACACCCCAGCCGAGATTGATCTCCGCAGGATGCGATTGTTTTATTTAATGGTGATTACATCGTCTGGACTCGCTGGTTTTGCGATTGAAAGCACCCGTCAACTTCAGGAAGAAGCTGTTGACCCCCTGTATCGCCATGCCAATGCCCATCGAGGCAGGCGCGGGTCACTCAAGAAATAACCCACGCACGCCTGAGCCCAATCAGGTGATCACGGTTGGACGATCCATACCGGTGCGTGTTGTGATCTCGGCGAGCTGATTGATGGCTTGGATCATGTCTCCTAACGCAATCTGGGGATCCTGATCAAGATCACCCGTGGTTGGGACGTAGCTCTCGAGATACACCCTCAAGGTTGCCCCCTTGGTGCCGGTGCCAGATAGGCGCAGCACCACTCGGCTTCCATCGTCGAGCAGGATGCGCAATCCCTGCCCTTTGGTGACGGATTGATCCACCGGATCGGTGTAGCTGAAGTTGTCAGCGGCACTGATGCTGCGGCCTGCAAATGGCTGACCAATGAGGCTTGGAAGCATGGCTTCCAAGCGGTCATACAACCCGTGCGCGGCCTCGCTGGCAACGGCTTCGTAGTCGTGGCGTGAGTAGTAGTGACGCCCGTAACGCTTCCAGTGTTCGGCCATGACCTCGGCGACACTGCAGCGTCGCTTCGCCAAGATCTGAAGCCAAAACAGCACCGCCCACAGCCCATCCTTTTCGCGCACGTGGTTGCTGCCTGTTCCGAAGCTTTCTTCGCCGCAGAGCGTGATGTCGCCAGCATCCAGCAGGTTTCCGAAGAATTTCCAGCCGGTCGGCGTCTCAAAGCACTTGATCCCCAAATCTTTGGCGACAACATCCACAGCAGCACTGGTGGGCATGGAGCGAGCTACGCCGGCCAGGCCTGAGGCGTAACCAGGGGCCAGGGTGGCGTTGGCCGTGAGGACGGCCAGGCTGTCGCTTGGGTTCACAAAGCAACGGTTGCCCAGAATCATGTTGCGGTCGCCATCGCCATCACACGCAGCACCGAATTGATAGGCATCACCTTTCATGAGAAGGTCGGCGAGTTCGTGCGCGTAGGTGAGGTTGGGATCGGGATGCCCACCGCCGAAATCTTCCAAGGGAGTCCCATTGCGGACGCTGCCAGCCGGTGCGCCTAAGACCTCTTCCAGCAATGTTTTGGCATAGGGGCCGGTGACCGCATGCATGGCATCAAAGGCCAACGGGAAGTCGTTGCGAATCAGAGCGCTGATGCTGTCGAAGTCAAACAACTGCTTCATCAACAACACGAAGTCATCAACGCCATCGATCACCTCGACCTGCATTTCCCCGATCGTGTGGTGCCCTGGGGACTGCAGGCTGATGGCTGGGGCGTCAACAATCGAATAGCTCTCAAGGGTTTTGCTGCAGTCGTAGACCGCATCCGTAAAGGACGCCGGGGTGGGGCCGCCGTTGGCTCCGTTCACCTTGACGCCGAAGTCACCATCAGGCCCACCGGGGTTGTGGCTGGCGGAAAGGATGATCCCGCCGATGGCTTGACGTTGTCGAATCAGGTTTGAGGCGGCAGGTGTGGAGAGGATGCCGCCTGTGGTGACGATCACCTTCTGCAATCCGTGGGCTGCACCCATGCGCAAGATCACATCGATGGCGCGGAGGTTTCCGTAGCGACCATCTCCACCGAGAACCAAGGTTCCGCCCTTCATTCCAGGGAGGGTGCGGAAAGAGGCTTCGATGAAACTCTCTAAATAGTGAGGCTGTTCAAACTGTTGGCTGCTTTTGCGTAGACCAGAGGTGCCTGGTTTTTGATCGGTGAAAGGCGCCTCGAGTTGCACCTGCCGCTGGGTGGGTTCCGTCGGCATTGAAGGGGTCATGACGAGGCAGCATCGTTCCCCAAAACCTAAGCCTGTTCAGGTGCGTTCCTCGCCTTAGATCAGGCCAGTTATTACAGCTGTTGATGAGCTTCTCAGGTTTGACTCGGCGGAGATCCCGCTGAAGGGGGATTCTTTGGTTTGTTGCGCTTTTCTGGATCCGCGCAGACCATGGTCAGCCGGCGAGCGGGGCTGTCAATGCCGTCGCGACGTTGAGAGCTGTTCGTTGTGGCTGGTTTTGCTTCTTGCATGAGCTCCCACACCGTGTCTTTGCAGGCGGCTGGAAGCCGTGGATGGTCCATCAGTGGATTGGCAAGCTCGCGCGTGCGCGTACAGGTGTCCACCGTGTTTTCCCTTGAGCAGGCATAGGCCAGCAGCTGCAGGGACCTCAATTCACTCTTCGTGGGAAAGGGAACGTATTTCAGTTGTGCGCGAACCGCACAAGGCGCCAGGATCGCTAACCCAAGAAAGAGTGGCGAGAGTCGCACGGGCAGAAGAGACGTCATAGGTCCATTCTGGCGCCAGAACAAGCGCATGGGCGCACGCTGCCAAGTCGTCCTTTGCGCTTTGCGTACCATCTCGGTGAATGGATGGATTGGCTCAGCCCTTGTCAGTTGTGCGTGTCGTACGTCTAGGTCTGCGTCTGGGCTTGTTTCAGCTCAGCCTTGGCATCCTCGGGGTTCTCATTCTTGGGCTCCTGAATCGTCTCCTGATTACTGAGATTGGCGTCTCTGCTGCATTGACGGCTCTGGCCTTCGGGGCCCAGCAACTGATGGGGTTCAGCCGGGCTTGGTTCGGTGATCGTTCGGATCGAATCCCTCCGGGGCGATTGCGGCGAACCCCTTTCATCGTGTTGAGTTCGCTTGCCTTGTCGTTGCTGTTTGGAGGCGCGGGATGGGTGGTGCTGCAACTTGCCAGAACCATGCCCTCAGCAGAGCAGCCTTTCTTTGGTGCCTGGATGGGACTTCTGACCTTGATTTCCATCGCCATCGGTACAGCCGTTGCGGCGGGGGGAACGGCATTCTCTGCTCTGATCGTTGATCTCACGACGGACCGCGAGCGTCCCCGTGTGTTGTCTGTGGTTTGGGGCATGCGGCTGCTTGGGGTTCTGTTAGGAACCGCTCTTGTGAATCGGATCTTTGGTGCTGCTTGTGGTTTGGAGGCCGGTCAAGCTGCCGTCATCGCTGGACTCGAACGGCTGATTGTGGTGACTCCCCTGCTGCTGTTTGGTCTTGGTGTGTTGTCAGTCTTTGGTTTGGAGCGACGTGATCTGCCAAATCAGGAAACCGAATCTCTAGATGTGGACGATCAGGATGTGGCTGACAACTCCAGGGACGGGCGTGAATCCCTGACGTTGCTTGAATTGCTTGGTCGTTTGCGATCGATTCCTCAGTTCGGACGATTTACGGGTGCTTTGTGCCTGTTCACCTTCAGCATGTTTCTCAATGACGCGGTGCTTGAGCCCTATGGCGCCGCGGTCTTTGACATGAGTATCTGTGCCACAACGGCACTGAATGCCTTCTTGGCAGTGGGCTTTTTTGTTGGACTTGGCCTCAGTGGTTTTCAGTTAGTCCACAGGATTGGCAACATTCGTACAGCCCAGTTTGGGGCGGTTTTTGCTTCGATTTCCCTCGCTCTGATGTTGCTGTCGGCGCCATGGCAGTCGTTTGAAAGTTTGTATTTTTCATTAACCCTTTTTGGTGTGTCGCTTGGAATCTGCATTCATGCAAGCTTCACGTTGATGTTTAGCTTTGTGGAGCCAGGAAGGGTGGGCTTATTGCTCGGGATCTGGGGGGCGTTGTATGCCTACTCCCGGGGAATTGCCACGATCAGTGGTGGTGGGCTTCTTACGCTGTTTAAAACATGGAATGGTGGCAATATGTTCGGTGCCTATGGCGGTGTCTTTGGCTTGCAGATGATCGGCTTCCTCGCGGCGGCTTTGCTAATGCACCGATTAGATGTTGCTGGGTTCCGCAAGAATGTGCAGTTCAGCGTTGGTGATGTCATGCAAGGTGCTCTGGACTAAGCGTCAAAGCCAAACAAGTTTTATCCTTTTGCACCAGTGCTGGTGCTTGTCTCCTTGCGCTGGACTCCGCTCCCGCATTTTCTTGTTTGTCGATCCAGCTTGCGCTGCATTCGAGCTGTGATCCCCAGTTCAGCTCCTCGCCACATTCGATCCATCTCACGGGTGAAATGTGCTGCAAGTTGTGGTGACTCAATGACCAGCAGGGTTTCGTCGTTGGTGTGGGCGGCAGAGGGCGACCAGTTGAATGAACCAGTAATCACTGTTTTGTTGTCGATCACTGCGAACTTGTGATGGAGCTTGTCGCCATGGGCGAGGCGTGGAGTGCCAATGCCCTTGAGTGGTTTGGTTAAGGGTTGATTGCCTGCCTCTAGTTTGCAGAAGCGATCGGGCAGGGCGACGCCGAGAAGATCAAGCACTTCTGAAAAGGAGCGGCTGGCAAATCCAGGATCGGCAAGCAGCCGCAGCTTCACCCCAGCGGATATCCGCTCTGCAAGTTTGTTGGTGAGTTGCTGTGCAGAGAAGACAAATAAGGCGAGGTCAATGGTCTTTTTGGCCCTTCCCAGCTGATCCTCAATCAGATCAAGTCCATGGCCTGAATGTGTTTTGGCATGGGGCGGAAACAGCACGCTGACATTCATGGAGCCCACCTTGATGGTCCGCAGAGGCTGGGCAGTTTTATTGCGTCCAAAGCGACTGTTTTTCGAGCCGCCAGGGCCATCTCCCCACATCTGAGCAAACTCTTCTTTGAAAATAGATGCCAGAGCTGGACTTTGAATGTTGATCAGGTGATTCACATTGCCGCGAGTTTGTGTGGCTCCAGCATCACCATGAATTCCGGAATTGGTGAAGTTGGCGCTGCCAGTGATCACGCGTTCACCATCGATGACGACAAACTTGTGGTGCATCAGGCCGCTGCCCTTGCTGCCGTCTTCGGTGTCATCAATCCAAGCAATCTGTCCGTTCTGAAGGATCAGTAGCGCATCGCTCTTTCGTTCTTCTTCTGGACTCACAACACCGTTTTGATCTTGATCGGCCTCAACTTTCAGGCGCTGGAGTCGTTTGCGCCCATGACGGCTCAGATCCAGCTCGTGTTGCTGGCTCCAGGGAGTGCTGTAGTTGTTTTCTAAAATCACTTTCACGTTCACGCCTTGGCGTGAGGCGGCAACAAGACTCTCAGCGATGCGAGGCAGAGAAAGCTCTTGGACTGCCACCAAGATCTCTTTCTCGGCAGAATTGATCGCATTGATCAGCATCTGTTCGAGATTGTCGCCATTCCTCCAGGCGCCACTGAGTGGACTGCGATAACGACTAACCGCGCGGTGGTTGAAACCGACGTCGATACCGTTTGGCACAGTCAGATCGACTGGCTTCTGACCGAGCACAACACCTGCTTGGCTGCAACTGCTCGCGACCAGGCCAAGCAGCCCAGTCACAATCAAGCCCCGCAAAGGAAGCATGTGTGGTGATCGCTTCACAGGGAAATGGCACTCCTCAGCCTGAGGATTCCACCCTTAGTGCGGCATCTCTGATGTCCGCAACATGGCGACAAACCAAAGAGTGCTGAGAACAAGAGCAACACCCACACCCGCGCCGATACTCACTTTTGCCATGGTGATTGGCACCAGGATTGGGAAGGCCATGGCGCCTGCCAGGGGAGTGATCGCAACAAACCAACGCAACATTGAGGAGTTCAGAATCAGAACCACTCAGCGCGAGCTTCGCTGGCAGGATTGCTGTTGTCTTCCGGTGTTACACGCTCAAAATTGAGGGTGATGTTGCGCTTTTGTTCGCCGTCTGCAGCTGTGGCTTCGATGGCATAAACCTGCTCGCCATCGCGGAATGGCACTTGAATGCGGAAGGTGCCATCGCTTGAAAGGGGCACATCTTCTTTGCCAATGGTGAGGCGGGCAGAGGGATCTGTTGCGCCGTAAACGATCAACTCAGCATCGGCAACAAGCCAGAACGACCGCTGACGCGGAGCCACTCCACCGAGGCCAGATTCATTGCGCCCGCTGGCCCATAGGCCAACACCTGAATCATTGAGTCCACGCTGATCAGGTCCCATCGAATCCCTTTCATGCAGGATCTCAGAGCCGACGCGGCGACTGCGGAAGTGGGTTGTTGCGCTTTGGTAGAGGCGCTCGTGCAGCCTGCTGTCGGTTGCTTCTGGATCAGGAGCCGGAGTGTTCATCGGCTGCGTGGGTGCAACCGTCGGTGTGGCTTCCAGGCTGAAAGGGACAAACTGATCAAGAATTTGATCGCTTGGGTGAAGTGCTGGGACCCTTGCTACTGAAGAGAATGCAAGGGAGATCCATTTGTTCTCAGACTTGTATCCAAGTTCAACCCTGTAATCGCGGTCGCAAAGAGGAACAGGCAAATACCACTCAGTGCTGTGGCTATCAACAGGCACTTCCTGGAGCGTGTGAGGGTGGGCTGAGCCGTTGGCGAGTCCGGTCACATCGGCGAGGCGCAGGCAGAGGAACGCTGCTCCCTCTGATTGAGCTTGCCGTCGATCGCTATCGGATATTTCCCAAAAAACGTAAGCCCACTGCGGGTCTCTAGGCAGGAAGACCACGCGGGTCGATGCCTCGGGCATGGAGGGGGCATGGAGCTCAGCCTCCACTGCCTTGAGATCGCCATCGCGACGATCTTGCCGCTCAGCAATAGCGCTTACAAGGTCCTCCTTGCTCTTCCTGCTGTAGAGGGTTACCCCCAAATCACTCGCCATTTGGCGAAGCTGACGCAGCGTCAGGCGGGCTAGAGATGAGAGGGCTTGCGTCACGGACAACCAACCGAGTTTCTTCGGGATCAGTTTGCAGCTAACTTCCGTTTTTCTGACATCTCCCACTGCTGTGGTCAGCATCTTCTGACTCCAGACCAGCGCGTTTAAGGCCTCAGTTGGCTGCTTTCAACAGCTGGACACACAAAAAAAGAGGGCCTATTGGCCCCCGCGACTTTTGCTGTTTTTTCTTGTGGTTCAGCGACCAACGCTGCGATAAGGAACCTTGGCGAGGTAATCGATATCTGCACTGCCGCTGGGTGAGGCCCCGCGAGCGCTTCCCATGCCACGGACCCAAGGGAGGTAGTCCTCTGGGAAGCCTCCGCGTTTGATCTTGGCGCGGGCTGGGATCGTTTTGCCTGGGCCGCCGGTGTAGATGAATTGGGGGAACCCAAGGATTCCGCGGTAGTACTCGTCGTAGCGAGGACTGGTGATGTTGAAGGGTGTGTCTCCTAGATCTCGTCCAGGGAGCACCCTGTTGCGTTGATAGGGGACCGTGTCATACCCAAAGGCGTCGAGGTATTCCTCACTGTCGAGCAGCGCATCCACCATCCCGGTAACGCCTTTGGTGGCAATCAAGATCGACCAAGCGATCTCTTCTGATTTACCACTTGTCTTTCGGCCTAAGAGCTTCTCTACAAGGTGGCGGACCACCTTGTAGTTGCTGTTGAAGCCATAAAAGCTTCTTTGAAACGTGTCGGAGAGGCAGAGTCCACGAACGAAATCGCGGACAGTGATCTGACCGTCTCGCAGCTGGGATTCCAGATTGACGTCCCGATCTGACTTGAAGGCGTGGAAATAAATCTGCCGGTAGCCGCTTTCAATCACCGTTTTCAGATTGTCGGCATCCATGGCGATGTCCATGGAATACGCCCGTGGCACTTCTTCGGATGCGACCCGCAGCGCCGCCACCCTTGAATTTTGGGTGATCGGTGCGTACTGCAATAGAGGAATGGCCACGCAAACTTCATCATCCTTCGCCTGCGATCGTAGAAGAAGAGTCCGGTAGACCTCTTCTTCGCAGGTCAGCACTCACAGTCCGTAATAGTCATGCCGCCCGATCTCACCAGCCAAATGGGGCTGAAAGTGCTTCCAAGGACTCATCTTTTGACCCTGCTGGCGCCTCTGTGATGTCCTCGGTTTCTTCGCTCAAACGCGTTTCCATGCAAAAGGATGCGTTGTTCGAAAGGCCTTCCACCGTGCTGGATCGCAACCTCACATTTGGGCCGGTGAACCAGAAGCGTTCCCAGACGGTCATGGTTTCGTAGCTGGTGCAGAGAATGAGACCGTCCTGCTGATCCATTTGGAAGGTGGAGGTGGCCGGCGCTTTTTCGGCGTAGCCCAAATCGCGAAGCAGGGTTCCGCTGCGGCCGTCATCCCCATCAGGGATCAGGCCAAAGACGGTTTCGCCGTCATGGGCATCACCGTTTTGATCCCATGCCATCGAGGCGCTCCAGCGCACAAAGCTGCCTCCTGCAATGCTCCCCGGGGATTGGCCGTGTTGTTCCGCCAGTGTTTGCAGCCGTGGGTCATTCGGATCGAGATCTTCCACAACGATGAGCGATCCACCCGCTTCTGCACGTCGGTGCAAGAGGTGATGAACACTCCGTTGTGATCGCCAGCGACCGCAACTCAGTTGAAAGAAATGGACCGCGTTGGGAATGGCCGAGGTCATGAGGGGGATGACTCTTGTAATGGATGATCGCAGTCCGAGGGATGGTTGTGCGGCGCCTCGAGCCTGGCTTTGCATGCCGTGGTGCTGGCCTCAATGAGTTCCCCCAGGTTCAGTTCCAAAGGTGAGAGGTCTCGCTGTTTGGCGAGGTCTTCCAGCTGCTGTGCTGCGGTAAGAAATTGCTGGATCAGTAAGTCGCGGAATTGAGGCTCTTCAACCAATTGTGGCTGCTCCAAGAGCCATTGCTCGAGCGCTTGTTGGTCTGGAAGTGGACCTGATTGTCGCGGTTTTGCGATCACTTGAAAGCTGCGTAAACAATGGGCTAGGAGGCGAAGGTGGTGGCGATCAAGGTTGGGAAGCAACGTGGCTTCAATCTGCTGGGCATCAGCGCGAGATAGGGGCCCTGAGCCGAAGGGTGGCCGTTCAGCCATGAATCAGTCCTGCTTAGGGGCGATGCTGAAACCACAGGAATGTCCTGATTCCAGGCGCCAATGCACCCGTTCGACAAGACAGTCGGGAAAGGTGTGCCTGATGAGCTGTAGCTCTTGATCACAGACCGCTGGGTATTCCTCAGCAATCCTCTGCACGGAGCAGTGAAATTCACTGACGCACCAACCCGGACCAGTTGGGGCTGGCTGCATGTCGCTGACGTAACCCTCTTTAAAGCGAAGATTCACAAGCGCACGGACGCGCTCTTCGAGCGGTGCGTTCCCCAGCTGTTTGCGATAGAGGGTGGCTTTCTCTATGGCTTGCTGACGCAGGAGATCAGCCATGACCTCAGGCGACAAGGTTGCTGCCATGGACTCAAGAAGACCCAAGGCAAAGTTCTCGCTGCCGTCGGGGAAGTGTTGGTGCCCTTTCGAGGTGAGTCTCCACAGGTTGGAAGGACGACCTGGACCCGCTGGGGTGGGGCTGGCCTCGACAAGTTCATCGTCTTCGAGGCTGCGCAGATGCCTGCGCATCGCTTGCACAGAAATTCCCAGTGTCTCTGCCAATGTGGCCGCGCTGGTCTCGCCCTGCCGCAGAAGCAAGGTGAGCGTCGTTTCGCGAGTAGGGGCCTGCGCTTGAGCTCCCATGGATTGAAGCTATTGAACTCACGATGCCACGGGAAGGCCGCAACCGTCGTGTGAGTTCCCTCTGGCCTTTGCCTCGGTTAACGAATGATTGGATGGAAGTCCGCTCAGCGGGTGCCTGCCCCTTCAGAATGCTGGGGTCTCCGGACGATGGATCTGTGCCTTAGTCTCCTAGAAACGAAACCCTTTTGTTTCGTATCTCGGTCTAGGCCTGACTCCTGACCGGAGTGTATTCAGACTTTCGTTCTGACTACGTCCTCTTCTTTCCCCCCTTGAGCCCAATGTCCGATGCGTCCGCTGGCAGCACAGAGCCGACAGCTGAAAGCCTTGAGGTCATTCGCAAATTTGCCGAAACGTACGCCCAACGGACCGGAACCTACTTTTGTAGTGATCCCGGCGTAACGGCTGTTGTTTTAAAGGGTCTTGCTAAGCACAAAGACGATTTGGGTGGCGCGCTGTGCCCATGCCGTCACTACGAAGACAAGGAAGCTGAAGTGTCTCAGGCCTTTTGGAACTGTCCTTGCGTGCCAATGCGAGAGCGCAATGATTGCCATTGCATGTTGTTTCTCACCGAGGACAATCCTTTCCGCTGTGAAGACCAGACCATCAGCACTGAAACGATTCACGCCACGGCAGGTTGAAGTCCATGACCAGTACCTCCACACGCGATCTTGTTAGTCAGCCGTACAAGTACGGTTTTATTACTGACATTGAAACCGAGAAGATCGCAAAAGGTCTTAGTGAGGAGGTGGTGCGACTGATTTCTTCTAAGAAGAATGAGCCTAAATTCCTCCTCGATTTCCGGCTCAAGGCCTATCGCCATTGGCTTAAGTTGCAAGAGCCTGACTGGGCTGCATTGGGTTATAAAGCTATTGATTACCAGGATATTGTTTATTACGCTGCTCCAAAGCAGCAAGAGAAAAAGCAGAGCCTTGATGAAGTTGACCCCAAGCTTCTTGAAACATTCGAGAAGTTGGGGATTCCTTTGAGTGAGCAAAAAAGGCTTAGCAATGTTGCTGTGGATGCTGTCTTTGACAGTGTTTCGATCGCAACCACCTACAACTGTCTCTTATACACATCTGACGCTGCCGACGAATAGAGAGGT
>OJFG01000306.1_pt1 | contig 19972 bp, 36 predicted proteins | sample 1594071 | NCBI WGS metagenome assembly OJFG01 (sample SAMN05416818, study PRJEB24817) | seawater metagenome | isolation source: Sea water | place: Canada:Atlantic | collected 2013-07 | reverse complement strand
TACGAGATCCTCTCTGGTCTCGTGGGCTCGGAGATGTGTATAAGAGACAGACGTTGTAATGGTTTAGGTAATTTTGGATTGTAATTACTACACCCAGCCAGAAATACAGTAAGTATTATTGTTGTTATTAGCTTCAAAAGTTAAACTCCCCAGATCCTGGAATAGTTATTTCTGTATAACCATCGGCGCCGTCAATAATTAGTGTAATACTGCCAGATGCCTCATCCTTGGTCCAAGAAATAGTAGCACCTTCAACTTCAGTCGTTCCACTATTAGCACAATCCGGTTGTCCTTCTTCACCACAAGCAGCAAACATATTGTCCACCATTTGTTTACTCAGTGTAGCATAGATTCTTGATTCTAAGTTACGAATAAATTTGTTAAGAGTAGTGTTTTCAAGTTCACGCTCAATACGATCAGCTTCACGTTGTGCTTGGTCGTCAATATCTTTTTGTCTATTATATCCCAATTGCTCAATACTAAGTACGTGGGCACTATACCCAATGCCACTAAAACTAGGGTTTTTAAAACTGTGTGTTAAGTCGGCAGCCGCCGTACTTGGTACTAACATACTTAACCAAGTAAGGGATAACATGCCAATTACGTGTTGTGTTTTCATGTAATGTTGTCTCCAACTATATTTAGTATAATAGCTCGATACCAACAACTGCTCCCGATTTAATTTTGCCTTGTGTTTTTTCAACGGCATTTCCTACAAACAATCTTACATTATTATGTACATCGTATGTGCCACGTAATTGTGGAACCAGTAGTTCAGTATATCCAGTTGTGGCTGTTAATTCAAATCCAAAGTTATCGTGTTCAAATCGTCTACCTGCATATAATGATATATTGTCTATACTATTTACAAATGCTCCAGCAATTACATTATCATTTTCATAACGTACATGTGGGTGTATTTCGTTATACTCACCAGCAAGACCTAAATGAGCAGTCATTGCGAATCCAAATATTATATTTTCCATTAATTGTGTGTCCTTTTCTCACCTACCAATATTTATTGGTCGCAAGAAAAATGCTCTAGTGTTTCCACTAGAGCATTTTATTAATAAATTTTGTGTTTTACTTCTTATCTAACAATTCTTGTCATTAAGTATTAATTTTGAACTTACTAATTTTAGGACCTGCTATTACTTGTTCATTTTCATCAACAGCAAGAACACCCATTTTAAATAATGCTTCTACAGCGGTTTGCAAACCAGTTTGATTGCCCTTCCAGTAACCCATTCCGAAGAGTACAATTCCGATACTCACCGCAAATAGTCCTTGTGTTGTTTCCATGTCCATAACATTAGTCCTTTTAATTGGTTACACTTATAATATAGTACTTATCACGTTAATTGTCAAGTACATCTACATACATAATTCACTATCACATTCATTAACTGGTGGTGCTGGTAAATTTATCTTAGGTGTTACTTTCCTAACCATTCCAGTATCATGATTGGAATACACTATAGGAGTAGTCACTGTACTTTGACACGCAGCTACTAACATTAGAGAAAAAGCTATAACATACTTCATTGCAGTACATTTCTACGTTGATTACGTTTGTAAACTTTATATGCTTGTGTAACCGTCATGTTCTCATCCATGCCTTGATCCATTGCTTCAATTAACCAATCAAATGTTTTACCATAAAACTGAACTCTGCGATTTAAAACAGTCATTGCACCTTTAATCTGCATTATGCTTCTCCGTTTTGTTTAACTTATACACTTAATATAGCACCAAAACGTCTTGGAGTCAAGCAAAAAGCGAAGGAAAAAATCCTTCGCTTTCAATAGGTTGTAATTTTTTTTTAGTTTTTAGAAACTAAATGATGCTGATACACTTGGTTTGAACTCTTCACTGTTCATGTTATATGATACTCCAGCACCAAGCTCAAGTCCGCTTGCGATAGTCATATCATATCCACCACCGATGTTTTGTAGTGCGTCTACGTTGTCACCGTTAATGTATGCTGTTAGTCCGCCAGTTGCTACTACACCTTCGTATCCCCATGCTTCTGAGTCTAGTCCGTATGTAAATGCGCCACTTGCCGTTGCAACACCCAAGTCAATACCGCCTAGGCTTGCACCAAGGATAGTTGTTTCACTGTCTAGGTTATAGTCAACTGCGCCTGTTAGTGATAGGTCATCTGCTACGCCCATTGTGTATGTTGCTTGTACGTTTGACAAGTCTGTTACATCTGCTGTTGCATCTGTCATACCTAGTGCTACTGTTGCATCACCAACTGATACTTTTAAACTATCGCCCATTGCTGGATCTGCGATAGTTTGTTCGCCTTCAGCACCAATCCAGTTGTTGCCTTGGTCGCCGTATGATACAGTTGCTAAACCTAAGTTAGCACCAATATGCCATTCGTCTAATGCTAGTTTGTCATCTGCTCCAGTAGCAAAATTTAGACCACCAAATGCGATGCCAGTTACACCAACATCTAAACCAAATGTTGTTGTTGCGCCGTATTTGTCAGCCGCTGTTTCTGCGATTGTAGTTTTGATTTCACCAGTTAAAGTAACTGGATTAGCTACTGCAGCTTCTTCAGCCATTGTATAGCCTGCTGTACTAAATACAGCTACAATTGATAAGATTGTATTTTTCATAATTATAATTCTCTTTCGTAACTTAGGGCACCTTAGTGGTGCCCTTTTTTTATTGTAAATTTTTGTGTGTATATCTACTTATCTTAATATAACACAGGATAATATATTGTCAACGATATTAAGCAAAATAGTATCGTATTTGTTACATTTATGTAACACTGTTATCCGCCGCCTTGGAATCTGCCATCTTTAGGCCTGTACCAAACTTTTTGATGATGTATGCGACCTAACAGATCTCTCATTTCGTCAATCTCTTCTTGTAGTTCTGGAGCGTATACACTGTCAGGATCCAGTGCTACACTTACTCCACGTCTTGATATTTTGCCTTGTAAAGCACGTTCAATAAGTTCAATGTCTCGTACTGTAAGTTTAAATTTATCATTAGGTTTCATAGTGCTGCTACCTTAGTTTGTAGTGTGCTAATCAAACTACTGAGACCATTACGTCTATTTGCGCTTAATATGCCTTCTAGTGCTAATGACTCAAAATCGTCACGTTTAATCTTCTTTGCTTCATCCAATGGCAAGTCATCAAAGCAGTTACATATAACATGCGTAACTCCTTTTGTGATCATAGCATCACTATCATAATAGATTTTAGTTTTATTGTCAACTTTACCTACATCAACCCAAATACTACTAATACATCCGCTTACAAGTTTATCATCTGATCTTAGTTCTTCTGGAAGTGTAGTAGGCTCTTTTGCCATATCAATTAGTAATTGATACTGATCCATTACATCATCAAAAAGTTCTAGTTCTTCTGTCCAGTATTGTATTTTATTCATAACCCTACGCTCCACATCCATATTGGTATTACTACAACGTGTAGTAGTACGCATAGGGCTAACATAAGCCAAACTATTTTTACGTTACCCCTGTCGCCGTGCATTACAAGTCAGCCAACAATGCCTTTAGTTTTTTCTTTGACTTGCCTTTTACTTTAACACCTTTTAGTCGATCCTTTACTACTTTTGGATCTGCTTCGCCTACAACTACAATGGCAATCATGCCCATTGATTTGTGTGGTGAACACTGGTACAAGTATACGCCCGGTGTGTCAAATGTCATTTCGACTTCTTTGTTTAGCTTTGATTTCTTTGGTGCTTTCCAACCATCTGGGCCAGCAATAAATTCTACATTGTGACCTTTTGATGTTGGTACCCAAGTAATAGTGTCGCCTACATCAATACGTGTGATGTCTTCACTATATACCATTTTGGCACCATCGTCACGTTTGTTTAACATTTCGACTGTAGTGTCTTCAGCATAGGCTGAGGTAGTTAGCGCAACCATTACGGCTACAGTTGATAATAATTTCTTCATATTAATTCCTTAAAGTCCTAATATACCGAATAGGTTAAACCAGCCCATTGCTGTTCCAATGGCAACTGGCGCACCAATCATCGCTAGTGCGATAATAAAGAAAGCAAGTCCAACACCTTTGTTGTGATATGGTTCGTTTGGGTTACTCATGTTCGCCACCATTTGCTCGACCATTATAAGCACCAAATACATTTGGCTTACTCTTGGCTGTTTCAAACGTTGCTACTGTTACTGCGATTGCAGCGAGTAGCAATACGTGTAGGAGCATACTAATAACGCCTGCCCACATGCTACCTACGATGATGGCAAATACGATACACCACATCCATGCTAATACTTGCATAATCATATGGCGTGTACTAAAGTCCGGAATATTACTTAGTGGATTACTTTCGTGATCCATTACTACATTCCAGCAATTAAATACCCATTCTCTCATTTTGTTGACCTTTCTGTGTCAGTATATAATATATATATATATAGCACGCCAAGGCACATAAATCAATAGCGATGGCGTGCGTTAAAGTGTAGCAGCTGCTACTCTAAGTTATTATCGTTTACCGTTTACAAAGTTGTAAAACTTGTCTGCTGCTTCCAGTACAGCATCAGCACCTGGTACTTCTGGCATTGTAACAGTTGTCACAACTTCGCCAGTATCCTTATCACGTTTTACTGTTTGTTCAAACGCTCCCCATTTGGCATGGTAGTCTTGCCATACATTGTTTTGTGCCATCTCTAGTACTTTGGTACGGATCTCATAGCCATTTTTGTTTGACTTGATTGTTGGCATAGTTGGGGGTGTCATTTTACTGAATGCTTCAGTAAATTTTGCTGGATCTAGTCCAGTGTTTTTATAGATCTCGCTGAATTTTTCAGCCATGTCTGTCATTTGTTTTGTATCGAACATAATGTTCTCCTTTTCTGTGTGTGTATGCTATACTATAGCGTGGTATTTAGTGTGTGTCAAGTACTTTGTGGCATAGTAAACAATGCTCTTACGTCATGTGGCTCATTGCCTTCAATAGGTTTACGAGCAAATGCGCACCACTTGTATGCAAACATTGTTTGATTGTCTGTACAAAATTCTCTAAAACTTGTACCTGTAGTGTATACATCATCCACAACCATCCAAGGATGATCGCCTGGTGTTACATATTTTTCCATAGCGTGTGCTAATGCCATTCCGCCACGTGGAATGCCAACTACCTTACTAAAAGGTTCTGTTTGGTAATCCATAATCATACGTGCCAATCCATCCCACCATTCTGGGCGTATAGCATCGCACTCAATCTTCCAAGCTAGTGGAAGTCCTGCGTGACTTGTAAAGTCACCTACTTCAAATAAGTCTGCGCCTGTTCTAAATACCATTAGTTGCTTCTCCAATTCCATAATATATTCTGCAGCTTTCCAAGCATAGTGATCTGTACATTTTGTTTTCCATTCTTCACCTGCTTGGTTTTTTAATTTTACTACCCATTCAGTTTGTTCTACTCTTGCTTTAATTTCTGGATAGTCTTTATCAACAACATCATGTTCGTTTTCTTCTATCTCAAATCCATGTGTATTGTGTTGCATTAGTATTCAACACCTGTGTAAAATGGTATACCACGAGCTTTTACTAAGTCGCTTCCACCTAATTTAGGTAGGTCAATAACAGTTGCTACTGCCACAGTAAAAGCATTTAATTCTTGTACTAAATCCAATACTGCGCACATTGTGCCACCAGTTGCCATTAAGTCATCAATAATAAGGCAACGGTCTCCTGCTTCAATACTATCTGCTTGTATTTGTAATTTATTTGTTCCGTATTCTAAATCGTATTCTTTTTCAGCTATCTTACCAGGAAGTTTACCAGGTTTCCGTGCTAGTACTAGTGGGCCTCTTGTACGATGAGCAAACACACTAGCAAATATAAATCCACGAGCATCAATACCAATAATTTTATCTACAGGACAATATTTTAGTAGGTTACTATATATAAAGTTATTTGCTTCTGCGTAACCATCTTGTGATGCGCATAAACTTGCTACATCCTTATAATCAATTCCCTCAATTGGAAAGTTTTGGTAACTTGTTATGTATTGTTTCATTTTAATAACTCTGTGCTAGGCGCCACATCAAATATTCTTTTGACTCAATGGGCGGATATTTAGATACTTCGTGAAAACGTAAGTTATCTACAATAGTTCCTGGTGTAGGATCTACAAAGTGTGGCATACTATACCGCTCTTGGTGTATGTGCGAATTAACTACACGATGTTTAGTACTAACAAAGTAATCATTAGTCCAACGCTGTAGCAAGTCTCCGATGTTACATACTACACCATTCTCAGCATATGGTACTGCATGCCATGTTCCTGCCAAATCTTGAACTTCAAGACCAGGAACATCATTAATTTGCCAAAGTAGTGTAATAGTTCCGTAATCACTGTGTTCTCCAATTCGCATTTGTTTGTCTTCTAGTGCGCCTGTTACTGCTGGATAATGTATAACACGAGTTGTATTAAACGGTTTTAAATGTGCGTCTACAAGTGTAGTGCCTGTATCAAGTATTTGATCAAACATACCTAGTATGCGCAATGTTAGCTTGTCTGCAATGTCAATGCTTTGTAGTGCTGTAGACTTAAAGCTAGGCAACCCTTGTGGCCACAACTTATCTGACATACGAATATTGTTATAGTTGAAGCTTTCCTTTAGATCTTTAGGAGCAGTAGGATCAACGTTCTCGTCACCTACCATACTATACCCTAAGTTAGTATCGCCTTCATAAGGGTATTTCATTTTTGTATCGTGGTCTAACGCAAAGAACTGTTTCATCTCGTCGAACCAACAGTTCATGTCTGTTTGTTCTTTCTTAGTTAAACAGTTTGTGAAGACTGCGAAGCCTACTGTTGTGTAGGCTTCGCGAATCTGATCTAATGCGTCGTTTGCTTTTAAATCAATTACAGGAATCATTAGTTAGGAACCGCCGCAGTGATACCTTCTACATAGAAGTCCATTGTATCTAGTTGCATACGTGTTGCTACTTCACCTTCAGCAAGCCACGGTGTTCCGTCTTGCTTGTTGATTGGTCCAGTAAAGCCAAACAGTTCACCAGCACTAATAGCATCTTTTACACGCTGTGCTTCTGCTTCTACATCAGCGGGCATATTAGCAAATGGTGCCATTTGTACTGCGCCTGTGTTCATGTGGCCAAAGTAATCGCCAGTAGTCCATGTACCGTCTAGTACTTGCCCTACTTTGTCAATATAATATGGTCCCCAGTTGTCAATAGTTGCTGTCAACTGTGCTTTAGGAGCAAACTTCATTTGATCTGATGCTTGTCCAAATCCTACTTTACTAGCTTCTTCAGCGGCCTGTAGTGGCGCTGGCGAATCAGTATGCTGTGCAATTACGTCACAACCTTGTTGCATCAATACGTTGGCAGCATCACGCTCTTTGCCCGGATCATACCATGTGTAGACCCATACAATTGATAGTTCAACATCTGGATTGTACTTCGTTGCTCCTAAGTAGTATGTGTTAATTTCACGCATAACTTCTGGAATTGGAAACGAAGCAACATAACAAATTTTATTTGTCTTTGTCATCATGCCAGCAATAACGCCTTGTACATGCCTTGCTTGGTATAGTTTCAAACCATAGTTAGCAGCATTGTCTGCTTGCTTGTACCCTGTAGCATGTTCAAACTTTACGTTTGGAAACTTCTTAGCTACATTGATTGCTGAATCCATATAACCAAACGATGTTGCAAAAATAATATCTGCCCCACCAAGTGCCATCTGTGTCATTACACGTTCTGCATCTGGTCCTTCTGGTACACTCTCTACGTATACAGTTTCAACTCTGTCGCCGTATGCTTCTTCTACTTGTTGACGACCAATATCGTGACGGTATGTCCATCCGTGATCGCCTGTTGGTCCGACGTAAACAAATCCGACCTTGACTTTATCTTTAGGTGTATCTGCTTGTGCTGACACAGCTAAAGACCCCAACATTAATAATGTTGCGGAAAATAGTTTTAATAATTTCATTAATTAGGTTTCCTTTTGTGTTGGCTGTACTTTAACCTATGTTTCAGCCCGCATAGTGTAACGCTTCTGTTGCTAGGTGCGTTACAAACCCCCACTTACCTAATTAGGCAGCTAATGCCATTTCTGGCGCTCTATTTGCGTTTGCATTTAGAAAGTTTATTCGCGGTAACGGCGCTTATATCCCGGTAACTCCATTCATCTATCTTGTCAGTCGATCCTAGTTCAGCCCCATCAGAAATACACATTATGTACTTGTGGTGGAGCTGCTGGGTACTGCCCCCAGGTCCTGTCCAATCATCAAATCACTTCAACGTTACAGTCTATTTATATACTAAACACAAGAGGATGTCAAGCCTTATTATAATAATACCCCCTTAGTAAAAAATCTACTAAGGGGGTATTTTATCTTATAGTTTACCCCTATGGCTCTGGAGAAGTTGAAGCAGTTACGGCAACGGAAGGTATACCCGTTCCTATATCGTTATTGGCCAGTAATTGTATAGCATATGTTGTGCTTGCAGTTAGGCCAGTTAGCGTTACTGGCGGGGGTGTGATAGCCTCTATCAAGTTAACCCCGCCAATGGCGGCATGATTGATGCCATCTACCAAGGCAGTATAGTACGTAATTGCAGATCCATTGTCATCAGGTACTGTAAAGTTAATTTGTATTGAAGTATCACTAAGTACGGTTAATGTCACGCCAGTAATCTTGTCAGGAACATTCGCCGCTGTCTCGGTAAAATCATCACCACCTCCAGCAACGTCATCCCCGCCAGCTTCTTCAATCTGTACATATTCCCCATGTCCAAGGTCAGCACTGAAGGTCCACGGAACGCTTTTGCCGTCATAGATATTGTCACCTATGTCATTTTTCACCAAGGTAGCTTTACGTCCAGCAATTTTACTCACCGTGTATGTTTCGCCATCGTCTGCTTTGACAAAAATTAGCATTTGTCCAAATGTTAGTAGGTTTGGTTCTACTCCTGCTACCAATACACAATTATATGTTTTGTCAACATCGCCTGTTGTGGAAACTACAAATTTCCTAGTTCCCCTTTGTTTAACAATGAAGCCTGTGGCACCCGGTGCGCCGTCGTAAAATCGTACTTGAATTTCGTTACCAGCGACTGTTGGTCCTACATCAGCTTTTGCGAAATAGCGTTTGTTTAATGGTCTTCCCATAGTATTATATTTCCTTTAATAATAAAAAAACCCCATGGATCATCCACGGGGTAAACTTTCTATACACTTACTTATGTGTTTATATTATCAGTGATTATGGAAATGATTATCCCTTAGTAAAAAAATCTACTAAGGGATAATTTATCTTATAGTTTACCCTTCTGCTTCTGTGTCCGTTGTAGCAGTTACGGAATCAGAGATTGGACTCGACCCTTGGGTACTTACGGCCTGTACTTCTATAGCATATGTTGTGCCTGCAGTAAGACTGCCTATGCCTACGACAGTCCGGCCCACTTCGTCAAAGGCGACTTCGGCGATAGCGAACGTGGTGTGAACGGTGCCATCGACGAATACGACATAATTATTAATAGCAGTTCCATTGTCATTAGGTGCTGCAAAGGTAATTTGTATGGTGCTTGTACTTTCTGCGGTTAATATCACGCCAGTAATCTTGGCAGGAGCGAGCGGATTTTGCTCGGACACCCTAGTCTGAGAACCATCATCTGTAATGTCATTATCGCCAGCTTCTTCAATCTGTACATATCCGTCAGTTAGGTCAGCAATGAAGGTCCATGGAAGGCTTTTGCCGTCATAGATATTGTTACCTGCAGAATTTTTCACCAAGGTAGCTTTATGTCCAGTAATTTTACTCACTGTGTATACTTCGCCATCATCTGCTTTGACAAAAATTAGCATTTGTCCTGCTGTTAGTTCATATGGTTCTACTCCTGCTACCAATACACAATCATGTGTTGTATCATCTGTGCCTGTTGAGGAAACTACAAATTTCCTAGTTCCCCGTTGTTTAACAATGAAGCCCTCAGCCCAACTTGAACCGTATTCGTCGACATCGTTAAAAAAACGTACTTGAATTTCGTTACCAGCAACCGTTGGTCCTACATCAGCTTTAGCAAAGAATCTTTTGTTTAATGGTCTTCCCATGGTATTATATTTCCTTTAATAATAAAAAACCCTGCAGATAAACCACAGGGTAGACTTTGTATTACATGTACTTATCTGTTTATATTATTGATTATAGAAAAGACTAAATAGACTAGATAGAAAAAACACACTCAAAATTTTTTGAGCTAATTTTTTTTAGGCTGAATTTCAGAAAAGGAAAAAAAGATGACGCAACTCATAAACCCACAAAAATTTACAGACACAGTTGGCCTTTTAAGGTCATTTTTTTTGGGCAAAGGCTTCTTAGAAGTACATACCCAAAATAGACTAAGCATACTTGCCGCATGTGAAGATCCCTTCAATGTAGCAACATACAATTACGCAGACCAAGTTTGGCCACTGCCTCAGACAGGCCAGATGTGGTTAGAACATGAATTATTAAGCAAGCCCGATAGTAAGGGCTTTTTTTGTGTGTCAACGTCCTATAGACAGGAACCCAACGCTATACCAGGCAGGCACGACATTATCTTCCCAATGTTTGAGTTTGAGATGCCGGGCGATGTAGATGATCTTAAAAAGATGGAGTACGAACTGTGTACATACCTGGGCTTTGATGATCTGACAGAAAAAACATACCGCGAATGGCAACAACACTATGGCGTAAGTGCAGACACTGAAATGGATGCTCAGCATGAGTTAGCGATGGAGATGAGCTTTGGCAGTTGTCTAATCACAGACTTCCCAGAACTAACAAGTCCTTTCTGGAACATGGCACGTAACGATGATGGCAACACTGCTAAGAAGATGGATGTTATCTTAGGTGGTATGGAAACTATTGGATCAGCAGAACGTAGTTGTGATGTTGATATGATGCGTGATACATTCCACAGTATTGTAGACGGAGACTATGCTGAGTTGCTGTTTAAATTGTTTGGTAAAGAACGTGTAGAAGGTGAACTAGAAGAGTTCCTCAAGTTTGACTTCTTCCCAAGAGTAGGTGGTGGCATTGGCATGACACGTATGATTGCCGCACTGGATAAACTACAAAGTTTAGACAAAGCCGCCTAAAAATTGATCTGGGGTGGTGAAAGTGGTAGACACGCACGACTGTTTATCGTGTGATAGATGTTCGCAAAATATTTATCGTGTAGGTTCGAATCCTACCCCCAGAGCCAATTACCACTTAGTGGCTAATGTCTTTTTAAGTTGTTTTTGACTTCTAACTGCGCTTAGACAACTTAGTATTCTATTTTGTTTTCCATGTGGGAGTTGGTAATGATTTTTTGTTTTCCAAGTTTTTGCTTTTTCAGCTTCTTTACTAAACTCAGTTAATAATAAATCTTCCATAAATGTTAGTTCATCTTCAGTTAGCTCTGTTATTCTATTGGCTACCATATTGCTGCTCCCACGCTTGGGTAAAGCCTTCTTCATGAAGGTAGTTCTCGTTGTTATTCCAAAGTCTTTGAAAATATGAATGATAAATTCTTTCAACTGTAGAGTCTGATTCGGACGAGTCAATAAGTTGACCTTTAATCATCCAGTTTAGTCTATTAGCTTCTTTACGCAATTCTGGTGAACACATGTGTATCTCCTTGCCACATCGTATTTACACATTTGTGTTGACGCTGGCGCTAACATGGTTATATATTTGGTACTTTTAAAATGTTATTAGTTAATTGGGCGGCACCTAGTTCAATACTACGTTCCCACTGATTACTTGGAAGTGTATTCCACATTAATTGATCAGTATAGTCCATTGACATCCAAGTACCAATGCCATTTGTACGGCTGCCAAGTATTTCACTTTCTAGTTGTCCTGCTCCCCATGAACTTCTACCAACAATTACTCTCCAGTATTCAGGAAATTGTCCAATGTTCATTACGTTGACAATACTCTTGTCTTTTGTGATGCTCAGTGTATCATTAAGTTTTCTTGTACTAGGCAATTTTAAATCATTACTGTGTATAACAACAGCATTGTTTACGTCTACTGGACCACCAAAGTATAATGGTATGTCACGAGTAAGATTCATACCTTTGCGTAAACGTTGTGTTATTTTATCATCTAATTGTTTATTAACTATCCAACCAGACGCTCCATCGCCAGTGTGCTTATTCATAAGAACAACACTGCGATTAAATGTTCCAGTATTTACAGCTGGAATGCTGATTAAAAAATCACCTGATAAGTTCATTTATATTCCATCTCAGTAATAATATCAGTACCTTCTTTATCATTCGCAATGCCCAATGCCATTGCTTGTATATCGTCTATAATATTTTGACAAGCTACTTTGTCATAATCTTTATATGATATTTCACTAAACTCATTACGAACTCGATGTAACAGAATAGCTTTGTCTTTCATTACTTCAAGTCTTCTTAGAAGATCCTCAATAGAATGTTGCATATAGCCTCCGTATGTTAACTATATTTATAGCACTAACTAATCATTAGTCAAGAAAAAAGCACCCTGTGGTGCTTTACTCTGTTGTACTGGACTTACTTACCGCCTTTTTTCTTCTCGCCTTTTGGCTTATTGTATGTATGATCTGGATCTAACATTAACTTGTTTTATACATGTTATGTTTAAACTCTGAGATTTCATTGGCTTTATCATTCATACCCATGTCTCGTAGTTGCTTGATACTCATACAGTAACTTCTGTATTCCATTAGTTTCATAAATCTTGTAAACATATTATATTCCTCTTTGTTACATCTTTTTGCAGTCGAAGTAAGACTTTTCTAATTGTACTGGCACACCACCTTTTTCGATGCATACTTCTTTCCAGTTTGGTTCGTTAAATTTTTGAATAACAGCATAGAAACCAAAAGCTATACATATTACCATTAGTGAAGTCATTACCACAAACATATAGAAGCCTAACTTCTGTACCACTTGTGCTGATATTTCAATGTGCTGATCGCCTACCATTAGACAGCAAACATTAATAGCAGTGCTACTAAGAATGCAAATATTCCTAATGCTTCCGCAAATGCTACACCAACAAACATTGTGCCTGTGTCACTTTTCTTAGGCATTACTTTAAGTACACTACCTACAATCATTCCAACACCAATGGCTGCTCCGCCCATTCCAATTGTTGCTAACCCTGCGCCAATCATTGCGCCAAACGTTGCTATATCACCTGTAATCATTATTTGCTCTCCAACATTAATCTTCTTGCTTCTTCTACATACCCTAGACGATATAATTCACTTGCCGCTCTTGCTCTTCCAGCTGACTCACCAAATGCCCATAAAACCATTCCAGTTGCTACAATTGCTTTTGAAAGAATGGCACATGTTTTACATGTAATTCCCCATGTGTTTGTTTTCATTGTTGCTACAGTCATTATACAAATCCTTTTAGGTTTTTATTTACTTCTACGCCACGTGTTAGTGTTCTATCACCACGAGCAATATTATGAATGTCGCCACGGCAAATGCCAATATCGCTCAATTCAAAGTTTGTTAACTTACTAAGCTCTTTGACTGTCTGTCTATATTGAGCTCTTTTTGCTTTGTGTATAGCATGAGTTTTTAATAGGTCATTAAAGCCGTCAATTGCGTCTTGAATCCAGCTTGATGCTGTTAATACATAATGTGCCATTAGATTTTTACTCCCATGTTAGGTGCTGACCCTGAATGATCTAGCATATGTTGATAAGCATACTGCCAATCTTTTCCGTACTCTGTTTTTGCGTATGTAAGCATCTCTTTTTCGAACTTCCGTGTTGGAAGTGGATTTCCAAGTAAACTTACAAGACCGTTGAATGTGTCGTTAAACATTTTGTTTTTCCTTGATTAAGTTTTAAAATGCTTGAGGAAAGCAATACCCCCCGTCTTTTCAGGGTGTCATTTCATAAAAAAAGTGTAAACACTATTTTGTGTTCACACTTATATTTAACATGGATTTCAGTGATTTACTACTGCATTTTGCGTAGACTCGATATGCGTTTAACGCAACTGTGCGTTATTGCGCAGCTACTATAACTTGGTGGTAGTAGACTCATACGTTTTATTAAACTGGTTGTTTACACGAATAAATGTTGTACATTTACTCAGTTGCTTTAGTGTATTGGCACCAACGTATGTACATGTACTGCGAACGCCGCCCAGAATGTTTTGCACAGTTCTAGCAATTTCACCACGATAAGGGACAAGTACTTCACGTCCTTCACTTGAACGATACTCTTTTAGTCCACCAAAGTGCTTAGTGTTTGCCGCATCACTGCTCATTCCGTAGAACTTTATGAATTGTTTTTCTTCTACTTTATGTACACGATTGGCCAAATGCTCGCCAACTTGATATTCTAGTTCACTAGTTTCATAGTATCGGGTAATTACGTCACCGCCACCTTCATCGTGTCCAGCAAGCATACCACCTAGCATCACAAAGTCGGCCCCGCCCGCAAAAGCCTTAGCAACATCGCCAGGACAGGTACAACCACCGTCAGCAATAATATGACCACCAAGGCCATGAGCGGCATCAGCGCACTCAATAACGGCACTGAGCTGTGGATATCCCACACCAGTTTGGATACGAGTAGTACAAACGCTACCAGGCCCGATACCCACTTTAACAATGTCTGCTCCATTTAATATTAACTCCTGCGTTTGATCTGCCGTAACCACATTACCAGCAATAATTACTACTTTAGGAAAGCGGAATTTAAATTCTCCCACAAACTCCACAAAACGTTGACTGTATCCGTTTGCCACATCAATACAAACGTATTTTAAATTTTCTTTACATACTGTATAAACTTTTTCAAATTTGTTTAAGTCACGATCCTGAATACCAATACTCATAGCAACATAGTCACTACGCTCAGGTAAATCAGATGTAAAGTATTTGATTAAATCTTGTTCACTATATGTTTTAACTAGACATGTAAAGATGTTGCCTTCAGCAAGTTTGTCTGCCATTTCAAATGTACCAACACCATCCATGTTGCTTGCCATAATTGGAACACCTTTCCAATCATATTCTCCAGACATAATGTCTTGTTTGTTATAATTACGGAATGTAAATTCACGTTCTAAGTTTACTTCTTTGCGTGAGCCCAATGTGCTACGCTTTGGTCGGATCAAGACATCGCTGTAGTCCAACAGTACTTCATTTTCAATTCTCATATTATTCTTCTTCTACTTTAAGAGTTAATGGAAACCCAGCACTACGACTAATAGTTGTAGCTTCATGTGATTTCTGTTCAGCAACTTCATAATTAAAAATACCCGCAATACCTGAACCTGTATTGTGTACTGCTAGTGTAATTTGATGAGCTTCAGATTCTGATTTATTAAAAATACCAATAAGAATTTCTATAACAAAATCCATTGGAGTTAGATCATCATTTAGTAAAATAACTTTGTATTTTTTTGGATGTGCGAAAATCCATGATGTGTCGATCTTAGATGCTAGTTCTGTACTCATTGCTTTACCTGATTGTTATGTGGGGCGGCGTTAACCGCCCCTAGTGTTATAGTTTTATACTGCTGAAATTTCTATTTTCCTGGGTTTCTTTTCTTCTGGAATGATACGTTCAAGCTCTACATATAGCATGCCGTTCTCCATCCTCGCACCCTCTACTACTACATCATCAGCGAGTGTAAAACTGCGCTTAAATTTACGTTGCGCAATTCCACGATGTACCCAGCGTACTGATTCATTTGGTTCAACTTCAACCGGGTCATGTGTAATAGTTAATTCACCATCTGCGACTTCAATATCTATATCATCCATACGTACACCAGCTAATGCCATTTCAATTTGGAAACGGTTATTCTCTTGTACAATGTTATATGGTGGGTATCCAGCATTTTGTGGATGTTCAGTGTACTTAAACATGTCGTTAAACATTCGTTCTAAGCCAACACTGTGAGGGGTAAGTTTATTCAAGTCAATCGTTGTTAATCTATTCATCTTATATCTCCTTTATTAAGCAAGATGTATTTTATGGACCCATAATTGGCATCCACAGTTATTTATGTGTCGGTAGACTAACTATCGCCCACCACGTGCTTATTTCGTAGCAACCCGTAGTTCTGTATATGTATTTCTTATCTTGCTCACTTGACGCTTTAGCGCATTGAGTGGCAGTTCTTATCATAATACTAATATAGTACATACGGTACTGATTGTCAAGCTATCTATTGGAGTTTTTTTGTTGTTCTTTTAGCCAGCGTTTACGTGCCGCTGCTTTGGCCTTTTTACGCTTTAGACTTGGCTTTTCAAAGTACTCACGGTCACGAAGCTCTTTAAGCAAGCCTTCATTGTTTACCATTTTCTTTAGTTTACGTAGCGCACGAGCTATGTCGTTATTGTGTACGTCTACTTGTAGTCCTCTATTTTCTTTTTGTTCTCGTCTTCTTGGTTTTCTATTATCTCTATCCATTTTTTCCTCGTTTTAATATTCCTATTAGCCGATTACCATTTAAACTAGGCTTTGAATCCCATTCAACTTCCTCAAGTGTATCTACTACACGAGCAAGTATCTCAAATCCTACCTGTTTATTTGCGTTTTCTCGGCCTCTAAAACGCACCATTAGTTTTACTTTATTTCCTTTACTAAGGAATTTTTCAATATTTTTTAGTTTAGTGTCAAAATCATGATCACCAATATTAGGTTTAAACTGTATCTCTTTTACTTCAATACGGCTTTCACGTTGCCGTTTGGCTAGATCTTTTTCACGCCGCTTTTGTTCGTAGAGATATTTATTAGCATCTAAAATCTTAGCGATAGGAGGTTTGGCAGATTCAGTTATTACTACTAAATCTAATCCTCTACTCTCAGCAATTTTTAGTGCTTTTGACTTATGCATAACTCCAAGTTGACCTTGATCGTCAACTACTCTTAACTCACTGTAACGTATTTGTCCGTTAATAGGTGTTTTAGGTTCTGGTTTGCTAAATTTTTTCATTTGGGCCTATATATTGTTTGGTAATCATACTTTCTCCTTTATATGTATTCATTTGTAATCATCATCATATATTCATCAGTATCACTATATACTGTATATTCTTTCCGTATATTAAATAGTTTTAATATATCAGACTGACGATCTTCTTTACTAAAGTAAATTGTGTTAGATTCGTTTAGTATACTTGCTACTAATTCAGTTTGTGTAACAGTGTCCAAATCTACAAAAACATTGTCACTAAGTCTCATTGTACTAACTAGCCAGGCTATGTTATTATCATTAATTGGTCCATTAGCATTATAAATTACAACAGGTACACTCTTGTACATTGCTTCAAGTACTCGTTCAATGTCATCTAAAAATTTACTATTATTAGATAAAACTGTGACAATTGGACCAGCATCTAATAACTTCATGTCTGGCGGTGATATGTGGTATATACTGTTTTCCCTCATTGGGGTTTACTCATCCTCTTTATATGGTTTAGGTGGAGCCAACTTTCCATCATAATCATCAGGCCATACAACCGTTCTTGCTTTACGTTCATTAGGACTTAATTTACTTGTTGGTCTTGTATCAGTATACGGGTCATATAGCGGTTTGTCAACCTTTTTATTATCTGGCTTAGGTTTGACAACTTTTGCCATAGGAGTCTTTACTGTATTATTAGTAACTTCTTGTAACTCTGGTAGTATGCTTTCCTGCTTTTCTTCCACTATTGGTTCAATTACAGGTTTAGGCTTTTTTACTGGTGGCGGATCTCTTGGCGGCAATCCTCGATCTGCTCTACGCCATTCAAATATATACTGTGCTGCAATTAGTAGTGCAACTGCTAATGGATCAAACACAAATATAATAATGAGTATTACCCAACGTACAGCATCTTCTAGTGTAGTGCGATCAGCATCCTCGTATATAAACTCTGCCAAATACTTAACAGGTCCTACTTCTGCTTCTAGCTTTCTAGCTTCTGCTTGTAGCGCAAACTTTTCATTTGTAATACGATCAATATTATCGTTTGCTGTTTTAATTCTAGCTAGCTGTGCGTCAGTTAATGTATCTAAATCTACATCATCACCTATCTGAATTTCAGCACGTAATCTTTCAATAACACGTTGTGACTGTAAAATCTCTGCTTCTGCTAGTTCACGTAGTCTAGCCATTTCTGCTTGCGCATTTTCAATTTTACGATCTGGTGAGTTACGTAAATCAGTAATACTATCCTGTGCTAGTTTACGTTGCTCTCTAACAGCAGGTATGTCTGTATCAAGTACTATAGTAATTTTTGTTTGTATGTTATCACGTTGTGTTTGTAAACTACTTGACACATCATTTCTAATACGATCAATTGTATCCAATAGTCCTTGCTTACGTGCTTGTACACTTTCTGTTTGTGATCCTCGTAGCCCTGTAACTAAGCCAGTTAAACGTTCACGCTCTGAACTAATAACTAATTGTGCTTGTGATCTTAGTTCTGTCTCTTGTGATTGTAATTGTGCGATGCGGTCCTGTTGCGCTGTTACCCAAGCATTTAACGCACGAGTTGTATTACTGCCAAATAGTCCGTCACTAGTAACACCAATTACAGCCTGGCCTTCTTGTATTTTAGCACGTTCTCTACTTTGTAGTTTGTTTGTGGTAATAACAATTGATTCCTCAATTGCTGTAATTTGTGCCTTTAGTGTATCAACTGCGCTATAGTCTGGTACTAGTTCACTAATACGAGCTTCATAATCTGCCGCTTGCGTGTCTAGTCTAGTAATATCATTATCAAGTTGTGTAATTTGATCTCTATAAGGCTGTATTTGTTCTTCTACACTTGCTACACTTGTATTGGATAACTGTGTTCTAAGCTCTGATACTAATCCATTTAATCTTACTATTTCTGTATCTAAGCTAGCTATTTCATCTGAAAATACAGCAACTCTTCCATCAAGTGCTAGTTCAGCGGCACTAATAATATCAAGTTGTTCTTGTATGCTAGGTTGACGTCTTGTATATGCGCCATCAATACGTTGTTGTTCTTTATCTATTTTTTCTTGTATACCAACATCTTCTTTGTCAGCATCAGCTTCTCCTTTAGCAATACGTTCATTAGCTCTAGTAATGATCTCTTGTTCTCTGCCAATCTCCGCATCGAATCTTTCCAGTGTTGCTACTTGTTCATTAGCGGCGGCAGTTTGTTCAATATGTGCTTTGGATAAGAACCCAAAGATACCCATGCTTGTAATAAACATCAGTACTAGTACTGCTACACTAAGATATATTCTCAACCACCATGCTGCTCGATTCCAGTATTTGTGTAACCAAACAGCCGCTACTAGTTTACCAATTTCTAGTGCGCCGCCCATTATAATAATAGGAATACTAGCTGCTGCAAATATAGCAACTAGCCCTGCTACACTATAGTAAATCGCAACTCCACTGATGGTTAGTGCGACTAATAAAGTTAAAATACCAAATAACATGATTTAATCTCCGTACCGAGTGGCTAGGCCTTCGTTTATAAGAATCTGATTTACGTCAATACGGTTTTCATTAGCGTCCATAATATGGACATGTCCAAGAGTTCTGCCGGCCTTGCCACGCTTATTCATAATTGTATGACAGTAAAATTCTTTTCCAATTAGTTCTACTAATCGACTACGTGCTTTTTGCGCATGTTCTTTTTCTTTTGGATCAGAGCTTTTAATATCAGGAGCATTTACTCCATGAAGTTTAATACGCTGGCGTACTAATACATTAAAACCAAGATCTATTTCGGCATCTATCGTACTGCCGTCAATAACTCGCATTGTTAAACATTTATAATCGTACATTTTATTGTTCCTGATTAGGCTTTTGGGCAGCTAACCATTTTTGCGCACGCCGATCGTTAGGCGGCGTTGTTAAAAACTTTTGTACGTTTTTGAATACTTGATTAAAGTTCTGTTCACGATCTGGGTTTTCTTGACCCCCGCTGTTATCAACTA
>OJFG01000305.1_pt1 | contig 20045 bp, 20 predicted proteins | sample 1594071 | NCBI WGS metagenome assembly OJFG01 (sample SAMN05416818, study PRJEB24817) | seawater metagenome | isolation source: Sea water | place: Canada:Atlantic | collected 2013-07 | reverse complement strand
GGTTCCGGATTTATTTCGAGATCTTCTTGATCGCCTGAGCGTGTTGGCGCTGCCATGTCCAACGTTGCGCTGGTACCTCGAACGTCACATTGCCCTTGATGGCGAAAGCCATGGACCTCTAGCGGAATCGATGGTTCTCACTCTTGCTGGAACCGATCCTGCTGCTCATGCACAGGTTCAATCAGTTCGTCAAAAGGTGCACGCCGATCGGGCTGCGTTCTGGGATGCAATTAACACCAAGCTTCGGGAGAGGTCGCAGATCAATCGATCCAGCAGCGAACCTTCACAAATACTCTGTTCTGGTCTGACCTAACTCCAAACACCGTGACGGCTAAGGCGGCCTGTTTGACGTTTTGGCACTGGGTTCGTATTGGCTTCGATTTTTACCCGTCTGGTTTGCGGTGATCCTTGACGGTGCTGTTTTGCGCTGGAGTGATTATCCCTGGCCTGATCCATTCCTCTGCAGAATCAATGCATTAATGGGGAGCGTGGTGGCTGAAGCTGGTGTGAATCCTGCTGATCAGCGCTGGGGTTTCTGGCCGCTGCTGCCGCTGTATCCCTACGGCAAGCGCGCCACCCACGTTGAAGAGCTGATTCCTGGCCAGGTCTGGAGCTTTGAGCAGCTCCAGGGCGTGTATTACGTCGCCGTGCCGATCCGGCTCACCGTGGTGAAGGTGCCCGGCGGCTTGATGCTGGTGAATCCGCTGCCCCCCACTGCTGAATTGCTCGCAGGCCTTAGGGCCCTGGAAGCTGAGCATGGACCCGTGTGCACGATCGTGTTGCCCACCGCATCTGGCCTGGAGCACAAACTTCCGCTCGGCCCGCTCGCACGCGCCTTCCCCAAGGCTGAGGTCTGGGTGTGCCCAGGCCAATGGAGTTTTCCGGTGCAGCTTCCCCTGAGCTGGCTCGGGGTACCGGCTGCGCGCACCAAAATTTTGCTTACGGATGGTGTGCCCCATCCCGAGATCTGCCAATGGATCTCACTTGGCCCCCTCGATCTCGGTGTAGGCCGCTTTCAAGAGATCAGCTGCCTGCATCAACCCAGCGGCGCCCTGTTAATTACAGATGCCCTGGTGGGCATTCACGCAACACCACCCGCGATCTTTGATCGCGATCCCACGCCTCTGCTGTTTCATGCGCGCGATCGAGGTGATCAACCCCTCACTGATTCGCCAGAGGCTCGCCGGCGTGGTTGGGCCCGGTTGGTGTTGTTTGCCTCCTATCTCCGGCCCCATTGCCTGCGGGTGCCACCGATCGCCGAGCTATTACGCCATGCTTTCCGGCCAGGATTGCGGAGCTGGAAAGCCCATTTCGGGGTGTATCCCTTCGATTGGCAAACCGGATGGCGTGACGATGCTGCAGCCTTGATGGGGGAGGAAACCGCCAAGTTGCAGGTGGCTCCAGTGCTGGAACGGCTGGTGTTACCGCGAGCGCAACAGGCGATCAACGCCTGGCTTCAGCAACTGGAATCCAAATCAGATCTGCGCTGGTTGATCCCCGCCCACTACAGCGCGCCGCTTGCCTTTAGCGCGCAACAGGCATCCGCTTTGCGATCAGAACTGCAACAGAAAAACTGGGCACCCAATGAAGGAAATTGGACCTTCCTCAGTGGTATCGATCAGCGGCTTTTAGAGCTTGGATTTGTCCCAGAAAATCCATTAAAAAAGACTGATCTTTCAAAAGATCAGTCTTTCGATTAAATAATTGGCAGACATTTAAAAAAGAGCTATTGCACTCTTAGACCAAAGCAAAAGAGCTCAAAGATTGAGATCGTCGTCTGGATTCACGGCCATTTCATCATCAGCGAAAAGCGTTTCTTCCAGTTCTTTGCGCTGCTCCATCTGACGCAGGAAGTATCCAGTCATCATCGCGGAAGCCAGCATGTTGGCCAAGTTGTCGCGATTCGCCGTGACCTTGACCTCAAATTGCTCGCCGGGAAGCATGCCGAGCAAACCCTGAACGTTGTGGCGAATAATGTCTTGAATATCGTTACTGGCAGAACGGGCCACTCGCTGCAGCACGTCCGGCGATTGGTCCTGGAGATATTGGATCAAGCTATTAACGGGCTGGCCGTCCTGGCTGTCCGTGGTTAGGAACTCTGGATTGAACATCCTGCCCACCTGTCGTCAGTCACTGGACCCTATCGCAGCTGCGATCTGGGGCACCTCCGAATCTTGGTGTGAGAACCGAATCGGACCGAACCGGTTCAAGGGCCAATAACGCCACACCGCGGTGCCAATCACCCTCTCATCAGGCAGTGCACCCCATACATGGGAATCAAGGCTGGCATTGCGGTTGTCGCCCAGCACCCAGTACTGCCCCTGGGGAACAGTGAGGGGCCCCTGGTCGTAATCCATCTCCGCAGGCTTCCAGTCTTCTGGCACAGGGATGTTGTTGCGCAGCAACGCGCCATCTCGCACTTCAATCGTGTCTCCTGGGCGGCCCACCACACGCTTAATCAGAGCGGCATTGGCGTCGTAGCCAGCCTCTACGAGCTGGGTGGGCACCGCAAACACCACAATTTGATCCAGGCCAATCGGTTTGTGCCGTTGACGGTTCAATTTGGGCGTGATTTTCTCCACCAGGATCCGGTCTTGCAACTGCAAGGTGGGCAACATCGAACCGGAGGGAATCCAGCGGGGTTCGATCACCTGCCAACGCAGCAGCAGGGCCAAAACCACCCACACCAGTAGGCCTATCCAACTGTTGCGCTTGGGTTCTGAGTTGGGAGTGGGTGCCATGGCAGGTTCTGCGTTAGCCGAGGATCGCATTAGCCATCACCGCTCCCCTGACGCAGGCCCTCGCCAATCTGCAAGCTGCTGTCCTGTTGCTCCAGACCCTGCAGCAACAGGGTCTGCGCCACGTGGTGCTTTGTCCTGGGAGTCGCTCCGGCCCCTTAGCCCTTGCCGCCGCTGGCTTGCAGCGCGCTGGGCTGATCACGCTCAGCACGGCGATCGATGAACGCTCTGCTGGGTTTCATGCCCTCGGTCGCTCCAGCGCCTCTGGTACTGCCACGGCCGTGATCACCACCTCCGGAACAGCGGTGGCCAACCTGTTGCCGGCCGCCGTTGAAGCGGATCGCTCCAGCCAGCCGCTGCTGCTGATCAGCGCCGATCGGCCCCTACGGCTCAAAAACAAAGGGGCCAATCAAACCGTGAATCAGGAAGCCTTCCTCACCCCGGTCTGCCGCTGGTGTGGATCAGGTCCCTCGGATGGCCTCAACGCAGGGATGGAGCAGGAGCTGCAAGCCCTGGCTCACAAGGCCTGGCGGCATCTGCATCAGCAGCCCGGACCTGTGCATCTCAACGTTCCCTTTGAAGAGCCCCTGCTCCCGGATCTGAATCAGCAGAACGCGTTTTGGAGCCAGTGGAACCGTTCAGAGCCTGAGGCCATCACCCACAGCGCTGAACCCTGGAGGCCAACGAGCAACAACGCCCCGCCAGCACTCGATCCTGACCAGCCCGGTGTGATCGTTGCCGGGCCCTGGCGAGGCTTGAGCTCCGCGCTTGCGCCCTATCAAGCCGCCTTAATCGCCTGGCAACAGCGCAGTGGCTGGCCCGTACTCGCCGATCCCCTCGCCGCGATCCCAAACGGCTTAGGGGGCGTGATTCGCTATTGGGATCTGCTGCTCCCCAATGGTTTGAGCCAGCTGCCCGCCAACGCCCAGGTGCTGCGAATGGGCTCGATGCCGGCCAGTCGACGCCTGGAGGCCTGGCTAGCGAGCCAGCAAGGGCCACAACTTCTGATCACAGAAGGTGATCCACGGCCCCTCGATCCGCTCGACGTCGCCCAGCAATGGAGCGGCGGCCTAGCGCAGTGGTGGCAACAGCTCAGCCCCCAGCTCAATCGCTCTCCTGCTGAGGCCTCGGCTGGCGCACAGCAAACACGGTCGCTGCTCAACGCCTGGGAAAACGCAGACGCTGCTGTTGGCAAGCGCCTCTCGGCCCTGCTGCCGATCCAGGGAGCCGCCAATGAACCCGCCTTGATGCTGGCCCTAGCGCAGCTGTTGCCAGCTGCGCTGCCTGTGATGCTCGCTGCCAGCAGTCCGGTGCGTGATTGGCAAGCCTTTGCCGCAGGCGATACCGGGAGCCGGCGCTGTTTCAGCTTTCGGGGTGCCTCCGGCATCGATGGCACCCTCTCCCTGGCCCTGGGTCTAGCGGCCGAGCTCGGTCCAACGGTGTTGATCACAGGTGATTTAGCGCTGTTGCATGACAGCAACGGCTGGCTCCTGGCCAGCGCTCACCAACTGCCCTTGTTCGTGCTGTTGATCGACAACGCCGGCGGCGGCATTTTCGAACAACTGCCCATAGAAACCACCCCCAGCGATGGCTTTGATCAGCTGTTTGCCATGCCCCAACGGGTGGACCCCCTCGCTCTGGCCGCAGCCCATTCCATCCCCGTGCGTCAGCTCGCCTGCCTAGACGATCTGCCTACCGCCCTGGAATGGGGGTTGGATAGATCTGGACCAGCACTCCTACGGGTGTGCACCGATCGCCGCAACGACGCCCAGCTTCGCCGCAATCTGCGTGAGGCGTTACAACAGGATTCCAGCCTTTCCTGATCGCCATGCCAGAGCCCGTCATCCGGCAGGTGCTCCCTGGATCCAGCGGAGTGAACTGGCAGCCCTGGGGAACCTACGAAGATGTTCTGCTGGATCGCTGTGATGAGGGCATTGCCCGTTTAGCGATCAATCGACCCACCAAGCGCAATGCCTTCCGGCCCCGCACGGTCTCAGAGCTCTGTGACGCCTTTGCCCGGATCCGCGATGACAGCCGCATCGGCGTGGTGCTGCTCACCGGTGTGGGCCCCGCCGCCGATGGGGGCTACGCCTTTTGTTCAGGTGGTGATCAAAGCGTGCGCGGCGATGGGGGCTATCTCGACGAAACAGGCCTGCCCCGCCTCAACGTGCTCGACCTTCAACGCATCATTCGCAGCCTGCCCAAGGTGGTGATCGCTCTGGTGGCGGGGTATGCGATCGGTGGCGGTCAGGTGCTGCATCTGCTCTGCGACCTCAGCCTGGCGGCGGAGAACGCTGTGTTTGGTCAAACCGGGCCACGGGTTGGCAGTTTTGATGGCGGCTTTGGTGCCGGCTATCTGGCTCGCGTGGTGGGCCAGCGCAAAGCCAAGGAGATCTGGTTTCTCTGCCGTCAATACGGCGCCGACGAGGCCCTAGGTATGGGCCTTGTGAATGCGGTTGTTCCCTTAGAGGCTCTCGAAGCCGAAGGGGTGCGTTGGGCCAGAGAGGTGCTGCAACACAGCCCAACGGCGATTCGCTGCCTCAAAGCAGCGTTCAATGCAGAAACCGATGGCTTAGCTGGCATCCAGGAATTGGCCGGACAGGCCACCCACCTCTTCTATCGAACCGAAGAGGGCCAGGAGGGCCGCAATGCCTTCCTGGAAAAACGCAATCCAGATTTTTCCGACACCCCATGGCTGCCTTAGCCACAAAAGTCGCTAAAAAAAGAAAGCTGTTGCGCCCCTTCGGATGCGGTTTCAAAAGCCTGCTCAGTTGATGCCTGCTGCGCTGCTCACCGCCTCGCTGCTCGCCGCAGCGGCAGGAGTGGCCTCAGCACAAGAGGTTGGCGAAACCCTCCGAACAGAGGTGAAGGGCGAGATTTTGGTGGAGGCTCCAGAGGAGGGTCCTAAACGCAAATCCGATCCGATCCCGCCCCTGGCGATCCCCTTGAGCGATGCCGCCTCCCTGGCCCGTGTTCCGAGCGATGTGATGGAGCGTGATGGGCTGCAGCTTGTGCTCGACCGCAAGCACCATCAACTTCTCGTTCTGAGGGATGGCCGGATGACGCGCCGGTTTCCAGCCGCGGTGGGCACCACAGGCTGGGAGACCCCTGCCGGACGCTTCAGGGTCTTTGAAAAAGTGAAAAAACCGGTGTGGACCCATCCGGTGAGCGGTGATCTTGTGGATGCGGAAAGTGAAGGAAATCCCTTGGGTTCACGCTGGATTGGCTTCTACCGCGACTGCAATGGACGCTCGGGTTGGGACGGCGAGCAATACCTCGATATCAATGGCTGCACCGTGGCCGGATTCCATGGCACCCCTTACCGCTGGACGGTGGGACGGGCCGTTTCCCATGGCTGCGTGCGTCTTTATGAGGAGAACGTTCAGGAGGTGTTCGATCTCGTCAGGGTTGGAACTCAGGTGACCGTGGTCCCGTGAAAGTGATACCAACGCAGTAATGCGTCTACAGTCTCGCGGCTTACAGGTTTGATCGTCCATGCGCGTGCTCTTTGCCGCCGCCGAATGCGCCCCCATGGTGAAAGTCGGTGGGATGGGCGATGTGGTGGGATCTCTTCCCCCTGCCCTGAAGGCTCTGGGGCACGACGTTCGCTTGATCATGCCGGGATACGGCAAGCTCTGGTCTCGATTGGAGATCCCTACGGAACCGATCTGGCGAGGCCAGACCATGGGCACCGATTTTGCGGTCTTTGAGACCCGCCATCCCACCAATGGCCTCACCATTTATCTGGTTGGTCACCCCGTCTTTGATCCAGAACGGATTTATGGCGGAGAAGATGAAGATTGGCGCTTCACCTTTTTTGCCAGTGCTGCGGCTGAATTTTCCTGGAACGTCTGGAAGCCGAATGTGCTCCATTGCCATGACTGGCACACCGGCATGATTCCGGTCTGGATGCACCAAGACCCAGAGATCAGCACCGTTTACACGATCCACAACCTCAAATATCAGGGGCCCTGGCGCTGGAAGCTGGACAAGATGGCCTGGTGCCCTTGGTACATGCAAGGCGACCACACCATGGCTGCCGCCCTGCTCTATGCCGATGGCGTGAATGCGGTGTCACCCACCTATTCCAGAGAGATCCGCACCTCGGAATACGGCGAAAAGCTAGATGGGTTGCTCAATTACATCTCCGGCAAACTACGCGGGATCCTGAACGGGATTGATCTGGAGGCCTGGAATCCAGCCACCGATCGGGCCTTACCCGCCACCTTCAGTGCCGATGATTTGTCGGGTCGCGCCCGCAACAAGCAGGTGCTCCAGGAACGCATGGGTCTCGAAGTCAGATCTGATGCCTATCTGCTGGGCATGGTGAGCCGACTGGTGGATCAAAAAGGCGTCGATTTGCTGTTGCAAGTGGCGGATCGATTGCTCGCCTACACCGACACCCAGATCGTGGTGCTTGGCACCGGTGATCGCGGCTTGGAATCCGGTCTTTGGCAGATGGCCTCCCGCTATCCAGGTCGCGTTTCTGTTTTTCTCACCTACGACGACGACCTCTCACGCTTGATTTACGCCGGCAGTGACGCCTTCCTGATGCCCAGTCGGTTTGAGCCCTGCGGCATCAGCCAATTGCTCGCCATGCGCTACGGATGCGTGCCCGTGGTGAGAAAGGTGGGTGGTTTGGTCGATACGGTTCCACCGCATGATCCTGCCCAGCACAGCGGCACAGGGTTCTGCTTCGATCGGTTCGATCCCGTGGACTTCTACACCGCCCTCGTGCGCTCCTGGGAAGCCTTCCGCCATCAAGACAGCTGGCGAGAACTGCAGCGCAGGGGCATGCAGCAGGACTACAGCTGGGCGCGTTCAGCCTTGGAATACGACCAGATGTACCGGGAGGTCTGTGGCCTCAAGGAGCCAGGTCCCGATGCCGCTGCCGTTGAACAGTTTTCCCAAGGCCAGAGTGCCGATCCCTCCTTGGATTCAGGCCAACGCGGAGCCCCCACCAGCCCGCCTGAACAACCCACAGACGACTCGCCCAAGGAACCAGGCTCACGCAACCCGCTAGCCAGACTGTTTGGCGGTCAGCGACGCTAATGCTGCAGGCAACCACGAATGCAGGATTCCTTCGAACCGCAGCCATCTGACAACGACAGCGCCCTCCCAGCTCCTTACAACAGCCCCTGGAAGGCCCTTGGCCAAGATCTGAGGGCCGTGAGCGCCGATCTGCGTCTTCGCAGCCAAGAGCTGTGGCGCCGTAACCGCGAGGGAGATCTGTCGGTTCCAGCGTTTTGGCCAGAGCCATTCGCAGCGTTGTTTTGGCCTGTGCTGCTGGGATTCGGCCTCGCAGTCCTGATCCTGGGCGGCATTCAATTGCGTCAGTCCCTTCAAGAGCAGTCGCCACCAGCAGCTCCAGAGGTGGAACGTGTCCGCACCACCCCCTTCCCAGAAGCACGCCCCCTACCGATCACCACCAGCGGCGCATCCGATCTCAACAACCAAGGCTTGGCGCAGGAACCAACAACTAGCGATCAGCCCCCTGCCCTGAGCGACCTGGAACGCGAGCCGGCATCAGCAGAAACTGACGCAGACCTGTTGCGCTTTGATCCACTCCTCGAGCTTTTGGCAGAGGAGGGTGGCACCGATAGCGGTCAGGGATCAGCTCTGATTGTTTCCGCCAAACCCCAACCAGAGCGGAACGCTGTGATTCTGCAAATCGATGCTGCCGCTTGGATGCAACAGTCTCCTGACCAACGCCAACACCTAGCCGAAACCTGGTGGACCCGACTGGAAGACCAGGGCTATGCCGATCTGCGTCTTGTGAATGAACAACAAGACCTCTTGGCTCGACCCGCCAGGATCGGTGGCGGCATGATCGTGTTCGATCCAAAGAGGGTTTAAACGTGCTGGATCTAGCTGATCTCGTTTCGCTCTGGGGGCCGCCACAACGTGGCGATGGCGCTGCACCCAACCTCCAGCAACGCTTAGGCCCTGTCTGCACAGACAGCCGACTGCTCACGGCAAACGCCTTTTTTGTGCCGTTACACGGTGAGCGCTTTGATGGTCATCGCTTCCTCGCCACTGCAACGGAGCAAGGCATTCAGGCCGCCGTGGTGGCCCGTGATAGTGACATCCCAATACCGCGAAGCTTGCTGCACTGGACCGTGGACGACACGCTGGAGGCCTACCAACAGATCGCCTGCTTGGTGCGGCGCAACTTCAACAGCGCTGTTGTGGCCGTCACCGGGTCCGCCGGCAAAACCACAACAAGAGAACTGATTCGTGCCGCGTTAACACCCCTTGGAGCCGTTCAAGCCAGTATCGGCAACAACAACAACGACATTGGCGTACCACTCACCTTGCTTGGTGTAGACGAACAGCACGCTGCTGTGGTGGTGGAGATGGGAATGCGCGGTCCTGGTGAAATTGAACGCTTATCGCGTTGTGTGGAACCTGAGATTGCCGTGATCACCAATATCGGTACGGCGCACATTGGCCGATTGGGCAGTCGCGAAGCAATTGCCGCAGCAAAATGTGAAATCACTGCAGCGCTTTCAGCCGATGGCCTTGTAGTGATTCCAGCCGGAGATCCTCTCCTCGATGCAACCCTCGCCCGATGTTGGAGTGGTCGTGTGCGGCGTGTGGCGCTTGTAGGCGATACCAACAACTCTGGTCAACCCGCTGATGATCTCGGCGACTACAACCCTGCAACGGGACAGATCCAACTGGGGAATTACAGCTATCGCTGCCCCCTAGAGGGGAAACACAATGCACGCAATTTCATGCTGGCACTTGCCGTTGCCAACACCCTCGGCGTTGCACCCTCAGACCTACAACAGCTCGATGTCGAGGTACCGGGAGGTCGCAATCGCCGCCAACAAGTCGGTGAATTAATGATTCTCGATGAAACGTATAACGCTTCACCGGAAGCAATGTTTGCGGCGTTGGATTTATTAGCCGCTCAGCCGGGTCGACGTTTTGCAGTGCTCGGCACCATGCTGGAGCTCGGAGCAGACAGTGAGCGCTTACACAAGGCAGTGATCGATCACGCCGCAACCTTGAAGCTTGATGGACTAGTGGCTGTGGCCACCGGCTCGGAGGCCAAGGCCATAAACGAAGTAAGTGGAGCGTTGCAACGGTTTCGGCAGGTGGAAACGCCTGAACAAGCCGCTGAACCTCTGATCGACTGGCTCAGGCCTGGGGACACCGTTCTCTTAAAAGCCAGTCGAGGGATTGCACTGGAACGATTGCTTCCGTTATTGCCACAGCTGTAGGTCAGGCGGCTCTCAGCGCGTCCGCTGGGTCTTCGCAGCGAATCAAATCGATCGCATGGGGATGGTCATGGATGTAGCGAATTTCCTCCATCGCCAACACCCTTGCTTCAAAGGCATCTCCCGCATAAAAACATTCTTCTTGATGATCACTGGTGGCATCGCGATAGCGAACAGTGAAACGCTTTTGATCGGACATGGAAGTATCAACCTGTCGCCCCACGCTTACGCATCAACGAACGCAGGCCAAGGGCATGCTGTGAAAAAAGTCTGTTGATTCAGCTCACTCGGCGTTGCGATCCCAGCCTTCCTTGATCAATTGCTTCGCACGACCGATCGCAAGGGATCCATCAGGAACAGCTTTGGTGATCGTCGACCCCGCAGCGATCGTGACATTTTTTCCGATCACAACAGGTGCAACCAATACGGAGTTAGCCCCAGTCTTGCTGCCCGCACCAATCACGGTGAGATGCTTATTCTTGCCATCGAAATTGGCCGTAATCGTGCCCGCTCCCACATTCACATTGGCGCCTAACTCTGCATCTCCGATGTAACTGAGGTGATTCACCTTGCTACCAGCAGCGATCACACTCTTTTTAATCTCCACAAAATTTCCAATCTTGCAGGAATCACCAACGGTGGTGGCAGGTCGGATATGGGCGAAGGGGCCAATCGCAACATCGTTACCAACACGTGCATCACGCACGACGGATTGCACAACCGAGACATCACAACCGAGTTCGGCATTGTCAAGCAAACTGCCTGGGCCTAGGCGGCAGTTATCGCCAATTCGGCAGGTGCCTCGCAGATGAGTTTGGGGTTCGATCACCACGTCACAGCCAAAGCTGCAGTCCTCACTCAGGGTGCAACTGGCGGGATCCACAAAGGTCACACCCTCATCCATCCAGTGATCACGCAAGCGCTGTTGCAAGACACCCTCACACTGAGCGAGTTGTCTGCGGTTGTTGATTCCATTCACCTCATCGGGATCACTCACCTCCATCTGCATCGCCACGCCTAAGAGCTGCACCGTATCGGTGAGGTAGAGCTCGCCCTGATCGTTGTCGGTGCTCAATTTCGGCAACACCTCTGCCAACTTTTCCCAGTTGAAGCAATAAATGCCCGCATTGGTGAGGTTGTTGGCCCGTTGCTCGTCGCTGCAATCGCGATGTTCAATAATTCCGCTCACCCGGCCATTGGCATCCGCAAACACCCGGCCATATCCAGTGGGATCGTCGAGCCTTGCCGTTAACAAGGTCACATCTGCCTTGCTGCTGCGGTGCGTGCTCACCAATGCATCAATGGTCTCGGCTCGCAGAAGTGGAACATCACCGTTCAGCACTAATAATTCGCCTCGAAAGCCCTGGAGAGGCTCCAACAGCTGTTGGACAGCATGCCCAGTGCCATTCTGTGGCTGTTGCAGCACAAATTCCAAGCCGCCATTGGAGCTGAGCTGCTCTTCCACACGCTTCGCTTGATGGCCAACGATCAACAGCCGGCGCTCTGGCGCAAGGTTCCGGGCACTGGCGAGCACGCGTTCCACCAAAGTGGCCCCTGCTAGGGGTTGAAGCACTTTCGGAAGCGCACTTTTCATACGCGTGCCTTTCCCAGCAGCAAGAACGGCAACGGCGAGCATGGGACGTGAGCAAGACCGGCGAAATCTACCGGTGGAAGCAGATTCTGGGAACACACCAACAGTCAACTGCGGTTATCAGATCTCCACTTAAAACTTAGTGATCGGCGAAAAGGCTGTGCCAGCACTCCCGCCGCTACTAGACCAGCAAAAACAACACTCAGACCTAAAACTCAAAGCGAGAAGACTCAACAAGTATCGCCATCACACTCCCTAAGCATCATCAAGCCGAAACATCAAAAGGTGCCGTACAAGGCTGGCCTTGAACAAGTGAAGAATCTGGAACAAGAAAGTCCTGTGAGGAGACTTAATCCGCCAGGCAAACCTTAAGCACAACAAAAGAATGAAAACAACGTGTTAAAATAGATCAAAGAAATAACAAAAATGTCAAGTAAACTGCATTTCCACTCCATAGTTTCTGGCCTCAAAGACCTAATTGATTGCGGTGATAACGGGACTGAAGAGCAAATCAATGTACTCAAAGCGATCGCATTGGGAATCTTCAAAATACCAATAGAGGCTTATAACAACCTGGAATCAATAAACCAGCAACAACTAGCGAAGGTTGTGGTAGAGCCATTCTTACGCAGACGCTATATCCAACTCGCAGTCATGCTTGAACTATGCAGACACCCTAAATCCCATCAACAACTCAGCAAACTTGAATCATCAGCCGAAGAACTCGGCCTCAGTGGAAATGCATTAACAGTTTGCAGAAAAATGATCGACATGTCCGCACTTGAAGCCACCACAGATTACATCAGACGCTACAAACAATATTTCTTAGCACTGCAGGAACAGCATGGACCGGAGGCTTTTAATCATGAAGGCGGCCGCCAATATGATGAATCATTCTTTCAAACACTCGATTCATTTTCAATCATGAGTCCGGGCAGCTTAGGTAGAGAATTTTTCAACTTCTACGAGCGCAATGGAATGCATTTACCAAGTAGAACATCGATCAACCCTGGCTATTATGTTTGTCATGATATGAATCATGTTATTGCCGGCTATGAACCGACTGGGATCGGGGAAATTTGCTTGGGTGCGTTTAAATTAAGCATGAATGATTGTGATGCCAATTGGATGGCATCCATGACCAATTTTTTAATTCACGAGGCGGGGGTTTTCAAGCCTGGGAAAAGCGCTCAATACGAACCACTCGGCGTGGATGGAGATCCTTTTGATGGACTTAATGGAAAACAGGGTGTGATGACGTTGAAGGGAGCTCCTGAAATGTTGGCTGATGCATTGGAAAGAGGAACCAAGTGCAACAACGACTTCAGCACAATGGATCATATCGAAATGGCCACTGTTCCCCTGAAAGAAGTGCGAGAAAAGTACAATGTTGTACCCCCACTGATGAGTGTTGCCGATGCAAGCATTCACTGGTAGATTACGACATTAAGAGGTTCAAATTCCTTATTGAATTAAACCTTTTGAGGCTGAAGCGGTTCAACAGTCTGATCACGATTCAGATGGTATTGGCTCTGATATTTCTCCCTAAAAAACAGACTTAATCGCCTTCATCAAACGCTTCCGGCCAGATTGCCTTACAGCCTGGGTCTCGGGCTAATGCGGCAGCCTTCACATCATCCACCTCCAAATTTCCGATTTGGTGGGCAGCAATCAACAGCATCAAACGTTTTAAAGCCTGACGACCCTGATCAGGCTGGAGCCAACCGAGCCCGTAATACGTGCAAGTGGCATTCAGCCAACCTTGGGCCTCTCCGCGCAACTTGATCTCGAGACCGTCGAGAGCAGGAGTGGCAATCGATGGAGTGGCCGTGAGCAAAGACGTTGCAGCAACGACTGATAAAAGCTTGCGCAAACGAAATCCGACTAATTCTCCAGTATGAACGAGGCAATTCATTAACACTGCCACTTTCGCGGCCAAGCACGCGTACTGGGCCTATCAGAGAAACCTGCTGAGGCCCTTGCAAAACAATTTATTGATTCGCAAAAGGAACAGGCTGTAAAGATAGAGGCATACCAACACACCACAAAATAAATATTGATTAGATGGTATCAACCGCTACATTGCAACAGGACAAAATCTTCAAAGTTGAATCGATACTCAATTAACGAGACATTGAAAAAAGTTCAAGTACAAATGTCCGACGAATTCCATAGCCTTTTAAAAGATTATGCGAATGCATGGAATATGACAATGTCAGAAGTAATGCATGAATGCACAAGTCATCACATGAATGAGCATTCAAACAGGTGTAAATACATAGACGCACTATTTCGATTTAAAGCTATCAAGAAAGACAAACGGTTATCCAAGGACTGCTATGGCAGTGCTTGCTTTGCTTGCAATCACGTTACGAGCTGCAGAACAGGCGTCTACCAAGGGGCCTGGGAGATGAATCCAGACTTTGAGAGCTATGCGGACATGACTGTACAAAGTTGAAACAATAATCAATACTATTTGCGGTCAGCAACATATTTTTTAAGAACAAGCAGGAAGATATCAAAGACTGCGAGTAAAGTCATCAAGAATCAATGTATTGACGAAAAGTGATAAATCAGGAGAACGTATACGCTTCCAACAGAAGATCCAGATTTATCGAACAAGCGAATGAAGCCATCTACCACATTGAAGAAAGAGAGCGCCTTGGGATTGATATCACAGACGATGACAAGCCAATTACAATAGAACAAAGAAAAAAGGAAATCACTCGTATTCGCAAGAGTTTTACACGTATTAAACAGTCCAACCTGATGGAGAACGCCAAAGAAGCAATCATAATCAACGATTCTAAGCAAAAAGTGCTGCCCTTCAATGAAGAAAGCAACTAAGACGAAGAAAGAACAGTAATCATAAAAAGTAAGCAACAAATTAAAAGAACAACTGATGGATTCAAACATGTTTTGTTCGCCATCATGTCCATCTAGTCGGATGATTCCAAGGTTTTAATTTCAAGCTTGTCTCAGCAACCCCCACTTTCGCTGCCAAGCGCTGGTACTAGGCCGATAAGACAAAGCCTGTTCTTGTTGGCGTCGCTTCAAAATCGAAGCGGCCAAGTCGGTGCCTGACGGGTCTCGGTAGGGCACACCCGCCCTCGTCTGAAGATGTTCCTCTTCCATCACGCTTAAGCCACACCAACCAGGGCCCGTTTCAGGTGGAGTCTGATCGCGATCTTTAGAACATAACGCCAGAGTTCCAGAGCTCCACTCTGATTTTTCTCCTGCCTTTGGAAGCAGCGAGCGCAACTCGAGACCGGCATGGCGCAAACTATTTCGTACTGCTGCTGCTCTGCAATAGGTCAACAACCGCCCCCCAGGTGCGAGTAAAGAGGCAAGGCTCTGCAGAAATTCTTCACTCCAGAGCTGGGGACATTTTCCAGGAGAAAAAGCATCCAACAGGATCAAATCCAGTTGTAAATCCTTGGGTAGGTTCTGTAGCTCCTGACGCGCATCACCCCAAAGCATCTGCACCGAATGCTGCCGGAGCGAATCCTGCCAATAGCCATCAGTAGCAACTGCCCCTAAGGCAGCAACAACATGCTTAGGCCAAAGGTCTATAAATCTCGGCTCAGCAAGGGCCAGTCTTAAAGGCGATCGATCAAGTTCTAACCCCCAACATTCCAAACTTGGCCCGCCTGCATTGGGAAGGGCCGCCATCAGGGCAGCCGTGTTGTAACCCAAGCCAAAACAGACATCTAAAACACGTAAACAACCACCGCTAGGAAAGCGGTCAAGCTGAGCCGGCAGCACAAATTTACTATTGGCTTCTTGAAGAGCACCGCCAGAACTGTGGAAGCCTTCAGCAAAACGATCGCTATGCAAACTGAAGCTTCCGTCTGCTGTGAAGCGCGAACTCAGCACAGAGGAATCAGCGACGCAATCTCTCAAGATCGTCCCAGAAGGTGGGGTAACTCACAGCCGCTGCTTCGCTGCGGGTAATTCTTGAATCACCCTCGGCCATTAAGCCAGCAACAGCAAGACTCATCGCCACACGGTGGTCTGTCTCACTATCCAATTCAGCACCTTTCAGAGAGCGGCCACCACGAATGGTGAGACCATCCGGATGTTCATCAATGTCGGCACCCATGGCTTTGAGTTGCCTCGCCATTACAGCAAGTCGATCCGTTTCTTTGACACGCAACTCAGCTGCACCACGAATACGACTTTCTCCATCGCAAAAACAGGCCGCGACACTCAGGATTGGAACTTCATCCACCAAACGCGGCATGATCTCCTCTCCAAACTGAAAGGCCTTGAGGGGACCATGACTCACCTGCAGATCGCCAACAGGTTCACCCGCAACATCGCGGCGATTCAACACGTTGATCGAAGCGCCCATCATCTCCAACACGTCCAGAATCCCAGTACGCGTGGGATTTAAGCCAACATTTTCCACCGTAATCTGAGCGCCAGGGACGAGGGCACCTGCCACAAGCCAGAAAGCCGCTGAACTGATATCTCCCGGCACCACAACATGCTGACCTTTCAATGTGGCACCAGGACGAACCAAAATATGTCGTCCCATCTCACCACCAACTTCAAGGTCAGCACCAAAGGCTCTGAGCATGCGCTCGCTGTGATCACGAGAATGGGCAGGTTCGATCACACTCGTTGCCCCATCCGCCGTGAGAGCAGCCAACAGAATGGCGGATTTCACTTGAGCACTGGCAACAGGGGTCCCCACAACAGCACCCCTCAACCTTTGACCCTGGACAGCCAGCGGAGCCAAATTTCCTCGATCGCGACCACGCACATCTGCCCCTAAGAGCGAGAGGGGTTGACCAACCCTGTTCATCGGCCGGCGACAAAGAGAAGCATCACCGGTCAAAACAAAATGGCGCCCCTCGCGTCCAGCAAGAAGACCAAGCATCAACCGCATGGTTGTGCCCGAATTACCGCAATCGAGAATCTCCGAAGGCTCTTGCAAACCATCAAGACCAACGCCCTCAATGGTCACCATTTCACCGCTCTGAATCGGCGAAATCATTGTCCCCATCGAGCGCAGGCAAGCAGCTGTACTAATCGGATCCTCTGCTGGTAAAAGACCTTCGATTGTGGTTGTGCCCTCAGCGATGGCACCAAAGAGCAGTGCCCGATGAGAAATAGATTTATCGCCTGGAACACGGACCCGGCCATGGAGGCTGCCACCTGCCTTCAGATCCCTAGGGGAGCCATTTGATCCCGACACCGTTGAACAGCCTGTGGTTGATGAAAACAATCCTATTAGCCCGATCTTCAAAGGCTCAGGCTTGTCGTTAAAGTTGTCACCATCTCCTGCTGTAAAAGCAAAAACCTTCGCTAACAACCCAGACAAAAAGCAATAACGAACACATCAACAAAGAAACAGCCCTAAAAATATAAACCCAATCATTCCAATATGCTCACAAAAAACAATTAACAGGAGACTAGAGGTCGCACCCAAACGATGATTAGGCCGCCAAAACCTCCGAACAAACCCGGTGAAATAACTGTGAGTTGATATATCATTTTATACAATCTGATGATTCATATGACGACCATGATGTCGGGAGATTTGGGTAAGCTAGCCAGAACATTAGCCAGCATCAATTGCATTGCCTCAAAAGGGGTCAGAGTTTAGATATCACATTCTTGGATCTTGATGAAGCCAAAACTTGCAAATTTTTAGGCATAGAAGAAGGGGTCTTACGCGTCTGCCTCGTCTCAACAATCAATTCCGAACTATTTCCAATTGGTTTTTTTGGTTCAGAGTGGTTGAGGCTTGAGAAAAACAGACTTAGAAACTTCGATCTGCGCCTAGAAGCATTAAATGAAGTAAAATTTAAAATAACATCCACCCATGATTGCGCAAACGAAGTGGATTCCATCTTTCACAATCACTGGCTACTAATATTGTGCATGATAAAATCATCCACTCAAGTTGAGATCAGAATCTGTCGTTTAATCGCGATTCTAGTATTTTCGTTTGGAAGAAGGAATAAAGAGAGTTATACACTCCCATTCGAATTAAGCCATTCACAAATCGCCCTCTTAGTTGGCTGCACCCGATCAACTGTAACGCGTCAAATTGGCTTCATGAAAGAGAAGGGATTAATCTGCTCAGACAAATACCAGTTTGGAATCTTAGTTAGCGAGAAACTAATCGCACAGGAATCAACATTTGTAGAGTATTTGCAATTCACTTGATTAACCACGACCACATTTACAATGGCCACCTTTCCACTTCGAACACTTTGATTTCTTACAGCCTTTTTTCTTACTAAAAAAGCTCAAAATTGAAAGTCTTTTCGTCATTTTATCGATCCCAAGGCCTTCTTGTGAACCCTGAAGTCGTGCCATTCGAGTCATCTTGAGATTGACTCTCATTATACATGGTCGAAAGCGCACAAAATAAACAATGTTGCTTGACGAAACAGTGGAAAAAGTCAATAATTAATAAGTGATTTTTGATTCAGAGGAGTGTTCAATATGACGACTTCAGATTCGTCAACGCAGATGGCAACGAACGTTGCACAGGGACCTAACGGAAGGGCACTGGCTGAATCCATGAATCCAGATTTGCTCAGTGCAATCCAGCAACACATTTCAATCGAGAGGCATGCCTCAATCACTTATTTGGCTATGTCCATCTGGTGTGCTGAACGTGAACTTGCCGGTTTCTATCAATTTTTTGATGGCGAGGCGAAGAGCGAGCAGTCCCACGCAGTGCATTTCACTCAATATTTGATTGCTCGCAGTCAGTCCAATGACCTACAAACGTTGGATGCTCCTAGACAAAGCTGGGATAACTTGGCTTCTTTAATGGCAACAGCATTTCAGATGGAAGCCGATACGACGTCTTCGATCCAAAGCGTGTATGCCATGGCCGAAAGGAACAGCGATACCAGAACAAGCGTATTCCTAGATCCACTCATTGAAGCCCAAATTCAATCAGAAGATCAATTCGCTTACTTACTCGGACGGGTGAAATTTGCGAATGGTGACCCTACGGCCTTGCTTGTGATCGATAACGAATTAAGAGCAGGTCAAACGCAACGTGGTTGACCTAAGCGTTGCTCGTTTGCTCTGTTCGTAGAGTAAACGAGCGCTAATCGTGAGCTGCTCAATATTGAGGACATCAAAAGTTTCATAAATCTCCTCAAGCCTGCTATGAATCGAATCCAAATCATCCCTTAAACGCTTTTTCAACAGTGGGCTGATCGATTTTATTGTTCTTTCAATTGCGATACACTGGTAACTCGTTAAATATTCAACCTCCTTACTTAAGGTAAGGATTAGACTTTCACTTGCGATTCCTTCCATATGATCACCTAAAAGCCAAGTGGACTTGATTCAATCAATCTTGGCGAAAGTTTCATAGTAGCTTCACCAGAGTTTGTGACCAACATTTCACCATTACGAAGTTTAGAAATCAAGCGGGTTGATGTCACTCTGGTGGAACCAATCAATTCACCAATTCGGTCGTGTGTGAGGCGAAAGGGAAGATTGCACCACTCTCCATAGCGCTTACCCAAACGATTCACTAAAAGACTCAGTAAGGCGTGAAGTCGCTGTTCTGCTTGTCCTAAATGACGGATTCTCAGAAGTTGCAGAGTCCACTCGTTCACAGAGTCGTATCCATTAGGGGATGGCTCCATTGATTTTGTCTCGATTCTCAATGGAGTCATGGCTTCGACGCAGATGCCATCACTGCACAAACAATCTGTTCTGAGCTGATCGCCCGTCTGAAGGAAGGCAAGGGTCATTCCTTCTGTTTCTTCGCAAGGGCAGTAGACCCTGGCAATACCCTCGAGCACATTTAATTTCATACAGTCACTGCGACCGTGGGTATCGACAAGAACTGTTTGCCCCGTTGGGATCTGGATCGAAGACGTGGGGTCGTCAGGCAGGAAGCGGAAGCTCACGGAGTGGATTAACGCTAATGAGAATTGATAGCAACATAGCCGTAACAGGCACCCTTCTGCAATCGATTCTCAATAGCTATTGCTTGTTGAAGAGGGTTACGTGCGATCTCGACCTGTTTTGACCCAAAACAACAGGCTTTGCGTCTGATCGCTGACAGAAGAATCATTGCCGCCAAAAGAGTCACGCCTAACGAAAACAAACGCAACGGCAACAAGTATTGCGAGAGCTAGCAAAGAAGCTCTAAGAAGGAATTTTGAGATGTCCACTCTCGAGTGACTTTCGGCGCCATTGTCTAGCTACTTAGATAGATTGGGTCTATCTCGTATCAAATGACGCATGCAATTGTGCTTTATGTGAAAAAGAATTGTGCTGTACAGGGGGATGAAAGTGTCTTTTTTACGTCGCAACTTGAACAAAGAACAATTAAGTTTGCGACGACGCATTTTGCGTCATCTTGTGTGAGGATCATTTTGAAACTTTTCCGTCAACTGCTGGTGGCCCCAGCTGCCTTGGGCCTTTTGGCTCCTATGGCTGCTAATGCCACTGAGCTGAACATCAACGGTGTGTCTGACTACGCCGCTACCTCTTCAT
>OJFG01000295.1_pt1 | contig 20862 bp, 32 predicted proteins | sample 1594071 | NCBI WGS metagenome assembly OJFG01 (sample SAMN05416818, study PRJEB24817) | seawater metagenome | isolation source: Sea water | place: Canada:Atlantic | collected 2013-07 | reverse complement strand
ACTCTGCCCTAATCCTCTATCTACTTGCAAAAGAAATACAAGACAGAGAGCAAGAAACTCGCATTTATCCTATCCATGGCTATGATGTGAGTAGAACAAATGTGCATAGTTGGGAAGCAGCGGAAGCTGTGATCAGTACAATCAAATATGAACTACGTGATTGGGCAAATATAATAAAGAAACCCCATATCTTTGCATATGATAAAAATCTTCCTATTTCTAAAGAAGAATATCATAAAGCCAACTATGATTACATGAAAAGAAGATATAACCTTGACTTCATCGTTCGTGGTGTAACACAAGGTATGCCATCTGATAACAGACCATTATCGAAAGGTGATTCCAATTCAGCAGAACTCAGTCGCTTATCCAAAGAGACATGGGTTCTACCATTTGGTGATGTTGATAAGAAGTTTATTGCCCATTGGTATAACGAACTAAACCTAGACAGTCTACTAAGCGTGACGTCAAGCTGTATCGCAGATCAACTTGAACCATGTAAAGAGTGCTGGTGGTGTAAAGAAAAACATTGGGCATTTGATCATTATTAGGTTTACATTCCACCTGATTTGTTATATAATGAACTTATTGATTACAGGAGAATGCATTGTCTTTTTACACATCGGTCAACCGATACGGTAACTCTATTCTTTATTGCGGCTATAACGATAGCGGCAACCGTATAGAAACAAGAGTACCATTTAAACCAACTCTATATATTAATTCAAACGGATCCAAGTCTGACTGGATATCCTTAAATGGTGTACCAGTAAAGCCTGTTGACTTTGAAAATATGCGTGCAGCTAAAGATTTTATTGAGCAATACAAGGATATTGATCAGTTTAAGGTCTATGGTCAGACCAACTATATCATGCAATATATTACTAAGAAATTTCCAGATGAAATTAAATGGAATCCTAAACATATTAATGTTGTAAATTTTGACATTGAGGTACAGTCTGATGAAGGATTCCCACTACCAGGTGAAGCAAAATACCCTATTATATCCATTGCACTTAAATCCTCCAAGAGTGGCATTTATCATATATGGGGGTTAGGCGAATATGACTACAGTAAAACAGAATTGGATATGCGTGGGGATTTAATCCAATATCGTAAATGTGAATCAGAGGAACATTTACTGGCATCTTTCCATAAATATTGGTGTGACAATCGACCAGATGTTCTTACTGGATGGAATATTAAATTCTTTGATATTCCCTATCTGATTAACCGCATTAAGCGTATCGGATCAGAAGAGGCAGCAAAACGGTTGTCACCTTGGAACCGAGTCAACGAACGGTCTGTATTCCGTAAACACGGTAAGTCAGAACAAGCATATGAAATTGTCGGTATTCAGCAAGCAGATTATATGGAACTATTCCAAAAATTTGGCTATTCATATGGAACGCTTGAATCATATAAACTGGACCATGTTGCCTATGTTGTTCTCGGTGATAAAAAGTTGTCATATGAGGAATATGGCTCATTATACAGCTTGTATGAAAAGAACCACCAAAAGTTTATTGATTATAACATCAAAGATGTTCAAATTATTGATAGGCTTGAAGAAAAAATGGGTCTGATCCAACTGGCTCTTACCATGGCATATCGTGCTGGTGTGAACCTAGAAACAACCTTTGGTACCACTGCCATCTGGGATTCAATCATCTACCGAGAACTTAACAAGAAACACGTTGCACTACCACCTAACCGCCACCCAGAAAAACCAGATTATCCTGGTGGTTATGTTAAGGATCCTATGACTGGTAAACACGACTGGGTTGTATCATTTGATTTAAACTCACTGTATCCAAATATTATTGTACAATGGAATATGTCACCCGAAACACTTATTGGACAGAATGAACCACACGGTGTTGGGTACTATATGAATCTACAAACCCCAGTAGAGTCCGAATATGCAGTTGCTGCAAACGGCTCCATTTATAGCAGAGAACACCAAGGCATTCTTCCTAAAATTATTGAGGCATATTACGAAGAAAGAAAAGTCATTAAAGGTGAAATGATTGCAGCACAGCAGTCTTATGAAATATTGAAAACAGTAGAACTTGAACGCACCATCAACACACTTGAAAATAGACAGATGGCTATTAAAATCTTACTTAACAGTTTGTATGGTGCTATTGGTAACAAACACTTCCGTTACTTTGATATTCGTATTGCCGAAGGCATTACATTATCAGGTCAGTTGGCTATTCAGTGGGCAGAACGTGCTATCAACAAAGAACTTAATAAAATCTTGCAGACTGAAGATGTAGACTATGTTATTGCAATTGATACTGATTCACTGTATATTAACTTTGGTCCATTCATTGATAAACTTAAACCAGCAGATCCCGTCAAGGCTCTTGATAAAATCTGTGGTGAACACTTTGAGAAAATCCTTGCTGATGCATATCAAAAACTCGCAGACAATACTAATGCATATAAAAATCGTATGGTCATGGCTCGTGAGGCTATTGCCGACAAAGCAATCTGGACTGCCAAGAAGCGTTATATCCTCAACGTACACAACAATGAAGGTGTGCAGTATGCAGAACCGAAACTCAAAATCATGGGTATTGAGGCCATCAAATCATCAACGCCTGAGATTGTACGGGATCGGTTCCGAGAAATATTCCAGGTTCTAATTAACGGTACCGAAGAAAATACACAGAAATATATTGCAGATTTTAAACAGACATTTAAATCTTTACCACCAGAAAAGATTGCCTTTCCACGTGGTGTGTCTAATATTACAGATTGGTCTGATCGTAAGGGCATATATCGCAAAGGTACTCCCATACACGTCCGTGGTAGTTTACTATATAACAATGAACTAAAAAAATCTGGACTTGATTCCAGAATGCAAGCAATTCAAAACGGTGAGAAAATTAAATTTACATATCTTAAAATGCCTAACTCTATTGGTGAAAATGTAATTGCCTTTCCAGATTACCTACCGCCAGAATTTAAACTAGAAAAATATGTTGATTATGACTTACAATTTCAGAAAACATTTCTTGCTCCTCTGGAATTAATTTTAACAGCTATCGGTTGGTCAGCAGAACCGAGAGCATCATTAGATGATTTCTTTGTATGAAATATGATGATATGGAACAATTGTTATTCTGCACTGCCGAGGAGTGTGGTGAGGTAACCCAGGCGTGTATGAAAATTGCTCGGTTTGGATACACTGATGATAAGCACGACCGTCTGCTAGAAGAAATAGGAGACCTACAGTGCATGATAAATTTATTTGTTGAGAATGAAATATTTACTCAACAAGAAATAGAATACAATGCCGTTAACAAGCGGTACAAACTAATGAAATATACACCAGAAATTATACAAGAGGATGTGGGAATATGAGTAACTTGATTGAGCATTATGCAAAATTTGTTGAAAGCATGATCTTAACTGAAGGTGATACACGTGTCACAGAAAACACACTCGGTCTCGTAGGAGAAACAGGTGAGATTGCCGAGAAGATTAAAAAATATTACCGAGATGGTATTATTGATAAGACAGATTTGCAAAAAGAACTTGGCGATGTAGCCTTCTATTGGTTTGCTTTACATGGTGCAATGGGAATTGATCCTACTGAATCCATTGAAGCTAATATGGTAAAACTATCTGATCGTAAGAACCGTGGTGTTCTCCGTGGATCTGGAGATAACCGATAAAAGGTGTTTACATATGCTACTATATATGATATAATATATGTAAATTGAGAGGAAAACATGTTACAACCAAAATATCCCATTTATATTATTTCAAAAGGTCGGGCGGAGTCACGCCATACCTCAAAAACACTTGATGAACTCAATGTACCGTATCGGATTGTAATTGAGGATTCTGAATATGCTGATTATAATCAGTACATTCCAGATGATAAAATCCTTACATTGCCTACTGATTTTAGGAGTAATCCTAAATGGGCATTGCCTGACATCAAAGGTAGAGTAGGTGGTTCTATTCCAGTTCGCAATTTTGTGTGGGATCACTCTGTAGCAGAAGGAGCCGAACGGCACTGGATTATGGATGACAATATGCGGTATTTCTACCGTTTAAACCGTAATAAAAAGCGACCAGTTACAACTCCAACTATTATTCGTAATGCAGAGGACTTTGTTGATCGGTATAAAAATGTTGCGCAGGCTGGATTAAATTATGCATTCTTTTGTCCATCGGGTCTAAAACGTCCACCTTATTATGTAAACACTCGGATCTATAGTTGCATTCTTAACTCCAATAAAGTTGATTTACGTTGGCGTGGTAAGTATAATGAGGATACTGATCTGAGTCTACGTTATCTGAAAGAAGGTCACTGTACCATGTTGTTCAATTTTGCACTATGCGGTAAAGCTGCTACACATACTATGGGTGGTGGTAATACAGAAGAGGTATATAAAGCTCATGAAAAAAATGAATTCGGGCAACTTACATCAGATGATAACCGAAAAGAATTTGCAGAGTCATTACAAGAGCAACACCCAGATGTAGTTGTTGTAACAAAGAAATGGGGTAGGTTCCACCATCATGTTGATTATACAAAATTTCTGCAACAACCTATTAAAAAAGAAGGTCTAAATATACCGAAGGTAACAAACAACCATGGTATGAAACTAGTAAAATTAAAACAAGATGAAATCAAAAAATATTTTAAACACAAGGCAAGAGGTGTAGAATGAGTGCTACTAATAATATTGACAAGGTAAGTAATAATATCTTTATGATGTTAGATGGTGATGATGCCACTCCATATGATTGGGATGATATGCCAGAATTTGTACAAGAACAAGAAAAATGGCATGACGAGGTTTCTGTAAGGTTTAAAACCCAAGAAGATCTTGAAAAGTTTGCTATACTGATTGGTCAACCAAATTTAATTCCACGCAAGAAACGACGTAAAACCTGTTGGTATCCAGCATACGACATAGAACAAAACAGAGCATTGTTTTGGGTTGAAGATGATGAATAATAAAGCTGTACAATTTAAATAAAATTTGATATAATTATATTATGAAAAAATCTTTAACCATATTCAAATCACAGTTTGACAACACAACGCAAAAACGTGTTGTATTAAACTCTTTTGATGAGTTAGATGAATTACTATTTGGTTTGTCCAAGAAACAAAAGAAAGGTAAAAAAGATGCAGAACTTATTTCACCGGCTATATATAAAACTAACACTACTCGAGCCAATGCAAATGTGGTTGCTTGGGCAGGTTGGTGTGCTATTGATGTTGATGACTATGAGTTTGAAGGAGTACTAGAAGATGTATTACGTTCTAGATTTGGTCAATATCGGTATGTTTGTTATAGCACTGCCAGCAGTACTCGTGCTAATCCGAAGTTCAGACTTGTCTTTGATTTTGAGGGCGAGATTGGCCCAGATGAAATCAGGCACTTCTGGTACGCAGTCAATAAAGAGTTTGGAGACATTGGAGATGCGCAGACTAAAGACCTATCTCGTATGTATTATATCCCTGCAGATTATGCTGACGCTTACAACTTTTATTATTCTAACCGCGGCAATTCTCTTGACCATAGAGCCATCATGGCTAAATACCCCTATGATGATAGAAAAAATGCCCGAACTTTCCTAGAAAGATTACCAGTAGAAATTGCAAAGCAGATAGTAGAGTACAGAAAATCACAATTACAAAACACAAATTATTCTTGGTCATCTTATACCGACTGCCCTTTTGTAAATAAAAGACTTATAAATGAATACAGATGTATAGCACACACAGATAACTCTGGTCGTTATGCAATGATATATAAGATCATGTGTTCAATTGCTTCTAATGCAATTAAAAAGGAATACCCAATACAAACAGCAGAAATAGTTGATTTAATCAAACAACTTGACGCAGATACATCACGCAGATATGAAAAAAGACCACTGGTTGTCGAAGCAGACAGGGCAGTGGAATATGCATATAGAAATTTATAACTTAACAAATAAGGAAATAAAATGAAAAAATTTATTAAACGAATCTTGGTAGGAGTTGTCCTGCCACTTACAGCAGTTGCCCTATTCTTTACTACTTGGCAAGTAAATGAAAATACTGATGCCATTGAAAATCTTCAACGGTCGCAAGTAGAACATACTCACGAGGATTGATATGTTTGCAGGTAAAGTATGGGGTACAACCGAACTGATTGAAGCTAATGGTGCTTTGGAGTTTCATCGTATTGAAATGAATAAGGGAGGTGTTTGTTCAAAGCACCTCCACGAGTTCAAATGGAATGGGTTCTATGTCGAATCAGGTCGTATGCTTATACGTGTATGGCAAAATGATTATGACCTCGTTGACGTAACAGAGCTACAAATGGGGCAATACTGTAAGGTGAAACCTGGTGTATATCATCAGTTTGAATGTTTAGAAGATGGTGTTGCATTTGAATTGTACTGGGCAGAATTTTCGCATAATGATATTAAACGAGAAACTGTAGGAGGTATGAATGAATGATTTAAGACCAAATATCAATGATATTGGCGGCGAAGTAGCAAAGGAAGATGAACGATATGTCGTAAAAGATAATACACAGCTTAAAGACGTTATACTTTCATCCACTCAACTTAACCCTAACTGTGCTACAAATGGTCATAAACACGAAGGTCAAGAAGAGGTTTATATCTTCCAAAGCGGAAGCGGTATCATGGAACTTGACGGTATAGAGCATACGTTTACGGCTGGTGATATTTTCCTCATCGAAGATAATGTGTTTCATAAGGTGACTGCTGGGCCAGACGGTACTTATTTCATCTGCGTATTTAATGGAGCACGGTACGATCATGTGGCAGTGTTAGGTTACAACTGATGCACTATATTTTTGATGTTGATGGAACCCTTACACCTAGCCGTGGTAAAATGGATCAGAGGTTTTCTAACTGGTTTGAACACTTTCAAACTCATAATGCCACCTATATGGTTACTGGGTCTGATAAGGTAAAAACACTTGAGCAAGTAGGTTCGGGTCACTACAACGCTTGTATTAGAGTTTATAACTGTGCTGGCAATGATGTCTGGGATCAATCCAAAAACATTAAACGTAATAAAATGATAATGCCAGATGGGTGGGAGTCTATTCTGGGAAGAGCTTTAGAGTTTAGTTTAGCGCCTAATAAGACAGGAAATCACTTTGATGTCAGACCTGGCTTATTTAATTTTAGTACCTTGGGTAGGAATGCTACACTTTCTGAAAGAGCAGATTATGTAAAATTTGATAACAAAAGTAATGAACGTGCGCTTCTTGTAGAAAATCTACAAAGAGTATGGGTTAATTATGATATACAAGTTGCAGGTGAAACTGGCATTGATATTATGAAAAAGGGCTTTGATAAGGCACAAATTATACACGACTTTGGTCCAACTGATCCAATCACTTTTTTTGGTGATAAAATGGAACTTGGTGGTAATGATTATACTTTGGCTTTAGAAGTAGCTCATCAAGGTGGCACAGTCCACCAAGTGAAAAATTGGGAAGAAACATGGCAAATTCTAAAACAATAGGCATTACATTCTCTACATTTGATTTGTTACATGCCGGTCACGTGGCAATGTTAAGAGAAGCCAAGTCACAGTGTGATTATCTTATCTGTGGGATACAATCTGATCCAACTATAGACAGACCAAAAGAAAAAAATAAACCAGTCCAAACAATGGTAGAAAGATATGTACAACTGTCTGCACTTACATATGTGAATGAAATTATTCCATATCAGACAGAACAAGACGTTGAAGATATCCTAGAAATGTTTGATATAAATGTTAAAATTATGGGAGAAGAATACCGGGACCAGGACTTTACGGGTAGAGATATCTGTAAACGGAAAGGTATTGAACTATATTTTAACTCCAGAACTCATAGATTTAGTACTACTGATCTAAGAAAAAGAGTATCTGACCAAAAATAATTGTTTACATTTTTAACTATATAGTATATAATGTAAATAATTAAACAAGGAAACCAAAATGACAAAAGTTTGTATTACCGGCGGCGCTGGGTTTATTGCCTATCATCTAGCTAAAAATTTAACACTTGATGGCTATAAAGTTGTTGGCTTTGATAGCTATAACGATTATTATGATCCAACATTAAAAGAAGCACGATCAAATAAGCTATATAAAGAACACAATGTCCATATTGCTGGTGTTGATTTGTGTGACTCTGTTGCTCTTAGTGCATATCTAAAATTAACAAAACCAGACATTGTAGTGCACTTAGGTGCATATGCAGGTGTTCGACACTCACTTGTGGATCCTGACTCTTATATACAGAACAACATTATCGGTACACATAATTTAATCCAAGCAATGAAAGAAAATGATATTCGGCATTGTCTATATGCTTCTACATCTTGCGTTATGGCAGGAAATGAACTGCCCTGGAAAGAAGATGAAAAATGTGGATACCAATTGAACCCGTATGGTTACAGTAAATTTACTAACGAGGCACAGATGATGTCTGCTCCCGAACTCGATACGGCTATTGGACTTCGGTTCTTTACTGTCTATGGTCCATGGGGTCGACCTGATATGGCTCTATTTGATTTTACTAAAAATATTATTGCTGGTAATCCTATTCAATTATTTAATAATGGTAATATGATCCGAGACTTTACATATGTCGATGATATTGTCCAAGGTCTATCCATTTTAATTGATCGTATGCCAACCAATGAAAAAACAATCTATAACATCGGTTATGGAGAACAAGTCCAGTTAATGGATTTTGTGGATGAGATTGAGAAAAATCTTGATAGAAAAGCAATTAAAGAATATGTGCCAATTCACCCTGCTGATACTCAAGCAACTTGGTCAGATACATCTAAACTAAAAGCACTTGGATATAAACCAACAACTAATGTTAAAGACGGTGTTGCTCAATTTATTGAGTGGTACAAATCATATTATGGGGTAAATTAAATGGAAATTGGAATTATTGGATACGGATTTGTTGGTAAAGCAGTCTCTTTTGGCTTCTCACACCCAGAAGTTGTACAGACCATTGTTGATCCAAGACTAAAAAAACCTATCAAGAATGCAAAAAATGTTGACTTTGCTTTTATTGCGGTACCAACACCGTTTGGCGACAATGGTGAAATTAATTCTACTATTGTAGAAGAAACTGTTGCTTGGATGCTAAAGAATACAGAGGCAATTGTTATTCTCAAGTCTACAGTCACGCCAGATGTTATTGATCAACTCATGTCTCTACCTGGTGCTAAATCTCGTATGGTTTATAACCCAGAGTTTCTTACCGAAAAGGCAGCAAATGAGGATTTTGTGAATCCAGAGTTGCATGTTTTCGGTGGTAAGAAAGCAACGACACAGGCTGTAGCAGAGTTGTACCATAACTATTCAAGCTGTAAACCATGCCCGATTAAATTTATGACTGCAAAAGAGGCATCATTTGTAAAGTATGGTATTAATTCCTTCCTTGCATCTAAGGTACTTTGGTTCAACCAATTCTTTGATTGTGTAGAAAACAATGGTGGTAAATTTAACACAGTGCTAAATGCTATGTTATCTGATCCACGTATCGGATCTTCTCATACATCGGTGCCTGGCTTTGATGGTAAACGTGGATATGGTGGTGCTTGTTTCCCTAAAGACACGAATGCTTTCTATAACTTCGATAAATCATTTACTGTACTGCGTGAAACAATCTCTGTTAATAATGCCCTACGTTCTGCCTATGATAAAGATGAAAGAGAACTTGAACAAAATGTAAACTATGGGTAATAATTCTGTTTACATTAACTGAAATATATGATATAATAATACTAATTGAAAATAACACAGGAGCCATTTAATGGAACTCAATACAAATACCGTTAGTACACTTCAGAACTTTGCTGGAATTAATCCTAACGTTGTTGTTCGTACAGGCAACACTATTAAAACTATGACAGAGGCACGAAATGTTGTGGCAAGTGCTAAACTTACACAAGAATTTCCACGTGAATTTGGAATTTATGACCTATCGGAATTTCTAAGTGTTGTGAATCTAGTTGATTCGCCTACCTTAGATTTTACAGATGATAAATCAGTAATGATTAGTGATGTAAATAACCTTTCACGTGTCCGATATTTTTATTCTGATATTGACATTCTCACAACACCTACAAATCAGGTAAAGATGCCAGATCCAGAACTTAAATTTACATTGGATACTGCAACACTGGATAAAATTAAACGTGCAGCAACAGCACTTGGTCATGATCAAGTAAAGATTACTCGTTCCGAGACAGAAGGTAATATTTGTTTTACAGTGTTTGATGAAAACAATGCAACATCTAATACATTTAATGTTGAAATTCCACACACATTTATTTCTGATGATACAGTGCCTTTTGAAATGATTTATAACATTAGCAATCTAAAACTCATGGCTCTTGATTATGAAGTGAGTGTTTCAAAAGCAATGGTATCACATCTTGTTAATGAACAACAAGGTTTGGAATACTGGATTGCTTTGGAACGAACATCTAAATGGGGGTAAAAATGCCAAATAGAGCGGCTGATACATTCCGTATTGCTATTATAGCTAGTGGGGAAAATTTTAATCACCAAGAAGTTGATACATTAAAATACTTGTTTACAAAAAACATGAATGATATTATGGTTTATGACTCATCTAATAGTTTAGAGGATGTAATTAACTTTGATCCTAATTTAAGTATTATTATAACTCCCACTGAAAAAGATGAGGAGCACGGCGCTGTTATTGCATCACAATTAGAATCAGAAACGCTACAATTACTTGCTAAAACATCTGGCGGTGTTGTTATTCGTACACCACTTCCAATTGAAATCATTGATCGCTTATGTGCTACTAACGATAAGGTTGTTTATTATCCGATGCTTTTCAATGAAGGTAAAGATGAAAATCAAACCTTTCATATTCTTGGCGGTGCAGAAAACTCTGTGATGGCAATGGGTAATATACTTCGTAGTAAATCTACGGCACTTGTATCAAACATTGTTATGGCAACGGCAGTAGAAGCAGCAATGATTGAACAAGGAATCTCAGCAATTACTGGTATGAAATATATGTTCCTAAATCAGTTACACGATTTTATGACCGAGTATGGTGGTGATTATCATCTTGTTTCTAGTTATATTAACTCACACCCAAGTACTGGTCTCACAAATGACAGAGTACCTAACAGAAATTATAAAAGAGGTATTCAAGATATTAGAGTTGATGCTATTAAAAATTTAATGAATATGGATAAAGAGTTGTTTACAACACTTGAGAATTTTGATATAATTAACACATCATATACCAATAGAGAGGATTAATATGTCAATAATGGACAAACTCAAAAAGAACTCGAAGTTAAAACACACTTCTGTTCTTTCAGAGTCTAAATTTTTTAATGAAAGAAAACCAGTACCAACTGATGTGCCGATGATTAATGTGGCACTCTCTGGTTCTGTTGATGGAGGTTTGCTACCAGGTTTGACTACACTTGCTGGACCTTCTAAACACTTTAAAACATCTTTTGCTCTACTCATGGCAGGGTCATATCTGCGAGCAGAAAAAGATGCTGTAATGTTGTTCTATGATTCTGAGTTTGGTTCACCCCAGTCATATTTCGAACAGTTTGGTATTGATACTGGACGTGTACTACACACTCCAATTACTAATATTGAGGAACTCAAGTTTGATGTTGTTGGTCAACTCGAAGGCCTTTCACGTGATGATAAAGTCATTATTGTGATTGATTCTATCGGCAACGTTGCATCAAAGAAAGAGCTAGATGATGCTATTAATGAAAAAGCAGTGGCAGATATGTCTCGTGCTAAAGCATTGAAGGGTTTGTTCCGTATGTGTACACCATATCTTGCAATGAAAAATATTTCTATGATTGCAATTAACCACACATATAAAGAACAAGGTTTATTCCCTCGTGATATCGTATCAGGTGGTACAGGAATTTATTATTCGTCAGATAATATTTGGATCGTTGGTCGGCGCCAGAATAAAAAAGGTACCGATGTTATTGGATATGATTTTGTAATTAATGTAGAGAAATCTCGTTATGTAAAAGAAAAATCCAAGATCCCTATCAGCGTAACATGGGATGGTGGTGTAAGTGAATATTCTGGTTTGCTAGATGTAGCACTTGCAGGTGAATATGCTAGAAAACCATCCAATGGTTGGTATGAAGGTGTTAACCCAGCAACAGGTGAGGTTCTAACAGGTAAGGCTCGCCTCGATGCTACACAGAAAAAAGAGTTTTGGGATCCCATCTTTGCCAATACAAACTTTGCTGATTTTATTACTGAACAATACCAAATCGGTAAAAAATCAACAGTGGATATGGATGAGATTGTAGCTGAAGATGCCTATTGATACGGTCCAAAAGTTTAATGTAATACCTGATTTTATTATTAATGAATGTATTGATGATTATAACTCTAAAGACAAGCGCCATCCTGGTGTAATGAATACGGCTGATCCTGGTATACACATTGGTAAGATTTCTAATATCGTGGAAGATATTCTTGGTAAAAAGATCCAGTTCAAGAGTGGTAACTACTACCAACATGATAAACCATACTTACCACACACTGATTGGTTCTCGCATTTAGATAACAACTTGAATGTGGTGATTCCATTACAAATTCAATATCCAATGGGTCATTCACCTAGCTTGGTTGTGTTTGACCAGAAATGGCGAAGGAATGGTGTTACTTGGTGTATGCATCATCCAGTTTTAGACTTCTGTCCTAATACTGGTGTAAAGGGTAATCCAAACGAATACCCTGTTGAAAATAAAACAGGTTTGGCAATGCCTTACGATTTTAAAAGTAGTCACTTGCCTCACTATCACGGTTTGGATTTGTTTGGTCTCTCAGGTCAAGCATACTCATTTACCAGAGGATCCGCTATCATATTTGATAACCAACGTATTCACTGTACGAGTTATTTTAAAGGAACTAAATTAGGACTAAGTTTGAGGTATAAGTTATGAAAGAAAATACAGATTATGAAATGATTACTGGCACTGGAGAGAACTGGGATATCCGTATTCTTACAGGTGAGTTTAATGAAACCGTCCTTGAGTTTAGTACACTGAAGGTGACTGATGATGGTGAACACCTTTCGTTCAACTTTGATATTGTGTCAAGTCCTATTGATGACCTTGATCCAGATACCAACTTTGAACTACAAGAGACTGCTGGTCTTATCCTAGAGAACATCCTTGAAACGGCAGCGCATGTGAAGAAACCAGAGTCACCAAAATCAATTCCATGGGGAAATGCTTAATATTTCTCTGAAAGGAAACAAAATGAAAATCTTGATCTGTGGTTTGCCAGGTAGTGGAAAGACTACTCTGGCAGAACCTCTTGCTAAAACACTCAATGCTATTTGGTTGAATGCTGATGTTATTCGAACAAAGTATGAAGGTAGTGATACAAACAAATGGGATTTCTCTGAAGCTGGTAGACTGAGACAAGCTGACCGAATGCGATACCTTGCAGATGGTGCAGTTATGTCAGGAAAACTTGTCGTTGCTGATTTTGTCTGCCCGACTGATGCTACACGTGAACACTTTAAACCAGACTTCACAGTGTGGATGGACACTATTAAAGAAGGGCGGTTTGATGACACAAATAAAATGTTTGTAAACCCCCAGTTAAAAAATGTAGAATACCATGTTTCAGAGTGGTTTAATAATACGCACGAGGTTCTAAAAGAAGCCCTGTGTCGATATTCTAAAATAAGGGAACAAAATGATTACTCAAGATGATATAGATGCATTTACTCCCCCCAGATTTGATTTGCAAAAACCAACTGTACAGATGCTTGGACGTTGGCAACCATGGCACGATGGACATACAAAACTTTTTAAAAAAGCCCATTCTATTACAGGGCAAGTATGTATAATGGTGCGTAATGTAAGTTTTATAGTAGGTGAAGATGCAGGTGCAGGACGTACCGGTGTACAAGATGATAATCCCTTTAGTTATAATTATGTAGTAGATGAAATTGAAGATAGCTTGCACAATGCGGGGTTTACAAGAGGCGCAGAGTATGTTATAATGGCAGTACCGAACATAGTGGACATATCATATGGCCGAGGTGTCGGTTACACATTTACAGAACACGATTTAGGTAAAGATATCCATAATATCTCTGCTACAAAGATCAGAGAAAAGATGAGAGCCGAAGGTGTCTTGAATGGATAGTAACTATTATTATATGAAAGATTCTAATGATTAATGCTAATATAGAACAAACAATTATTCGTAATCTCCTCACTGATGAAGAGTATATGCGCAAGGTAATACCGTTTATACAACCTGCATATTTTGAAGGTGTTTACCAGAACTTGTTTAAACAGGTTGTTGCATTTGTGGCCAAATACAATAAACTACCAACATCAGAAGCTTTTAAAATTGAACTTGATGATGCTACAACATTTTCCGATGAACAGTATAGACATGCAGTAGAGATTTTGCCTGAAATATTTAAGAAAGAACCAATTGATGAAACGTGGCTTCTAACCAACACAGAAAAATGGTGCCAAGACCGAGCAGTGTTTAATGCTATTATGGAATCAATCTCTATCATTGATGGTAAACATAAATCTCTTACAAAGAATGCATTACCAGATATTCTTACCAAGGCTCTCGGCGTTACATTTGATACCAACGTCGGTCACGATTACTTAGAACAAGTAAATGAACGGTATGATTTCTATCATACTGAAGAAGAAAAGATTCCTTTTGATATTGAGTTACTGAATGAAATTACCAAGGGTGGTTTATCCCTCAAGAGTTTAAATATTATCCTTGCTGGTACTGGTGTGGGTAAATCACTTGCCATGTGTCATATAGCGGCAGGTGCCTTAAATCTTGGTAAAAATGTATTATATATTTCTATGGAAATGTCAGAGGAAAGAATTGCAGAACGGATTGATGCCAACTTACTTGATATACCTATTGATCAAATAGATAAATTATCACTACAAATGTTTACAGAAAAGGTTGCTGGTTTAAAAAGAAAAACCAACGGCAGAATGGTTGTGAAAGAATATCCAACATCAGCTGCTAATGCTAATCACTTTCGTGCATTACTTAATGAATTAAAACTTAAAAAAGGTTTTGAACCTGACATTGTATTCATTGACTATTTAAACATCTGCGCATCTTCTAGGATTAAAATGGGCGCATCTGTAAACTCATATACATACATTAAATCCATAGCAGAAGAATTAAGAGGACTTGCCGTTGAATTTAAATTACCGATTGTCTCTGCAACGCAGACGACACGCTCTGGTTTTGGTTCGTCAGATCCTGGGCTTGAGGACACTTCCGAGTCTTTTGGACTACCCGCTACTGCCGACCTCATGCTTGCCTTGGTTGCTACAGAAGAACTGGATGCCCAAGGTCAGATCATGGTCAAGCAACTTAAAAACCGATACAATGACCCAAACAAAAACAAGAGATTCCTAGTAGGTATTGATCGGTCTAAGATGCGGTTATATGATGTTCAAGATAGTGAGCAGAACCTAGTTAAGGATGTACCAGTATTTGAGAACACAGAAACCAATGAACGATTTAAGGATTTTAAACTATGAACACAAGTGAACCATCAGCAAGACTTGTTGGATTTACCCAGCCAGTAGGTCTTGAACTAGACGAACTAGAAACTGCACAAGACTTGATTGCATATTGTGCAAGGGTATCCAATCCATCAAATCAGATGAATAAGGAAACAGGTGAAAAGCTTATCCGATATTTGGTAAAGCACAAGCACTGGTCTCCACTGGAAATGGCGTCTGCTACTATTGAGGTCAGTACGACACGTGATATTGCCCGACAGTTTCTGCGCCATCGTTCGTTCTCTTTTCAAGAGTTTTCTCAACGATATGCAGATCCAAGAGATATGGATGACACATTTGTATTGCGTGAAGCACGTCTACAAGATACCAAGAACCGCCAGAACTCAATAGAAACAGATGATGAGCAGCTTGAAAAAGCATGGGCTATGAAACAGACTCAGATTATTTTTGAGGCTAAGATGGCATACAAATGGGCTATTGATAATGGGATTGCAAAAGAGCAAGCACGTGCTGTATTGCCAGAGGGTAATACCAAGTCTGTTGTTATCGCAAACGGGACACTACGGTCTTGGGTACACTATATAGAACTAAGAACAGCAAACGGAACACAGAAAGAACATATTGAACTAGCAGAACAATGCGCTTTGGAGATTGCTAAAGTGTTCCCAATGATTAAGGAGTTTACAGAATGAAAAATTTTATTGTTGATAGTTGGGCAAGTGTTATGATTATGGAAAAATCTCCTCTTGGAAATATCCCAAACCTAATGGTAAGGCATATGGCATTTCAAATTCTTGCTTGGATGTGGTGCATTATCTTTAGTATGATTATAGGAAGCTATGTTGCATTCGGCATTAGTGCTATTGCACATACACTTCTTATTGCAGGTATTTTTATTACCTATAGCACTTACCGTACAGCAAATAATTGGGGTAGTGAACAAGGGACTTTTCAATATAGAGGTGATGAATGAACAGGGTTATATCAACTTTCTGGAGTGATGTAGAGGAGGGACATTATTGTGAGATTAAAATAAACTCCAAAGAAGAACATTTCTATATTAAATATTATAATGACAAAGGTGATTTATACCATCGTGAAGATACAGAACACATTAACAAGTCGTTACGTTGGTGTGAAGATGCTGCCGAGAACTGGGCATTAGGCTATAAAAAGTTAGAGAAAAATGACTGAAGTAACTATTGGAAATGAAGAGCTTCTGGAGAAACTCAACTCTGGTCTTGAAAAGTTTTTAGCCATTGATGGTAGAGATGATCCTAAGTATCACGTTTGGGAACCAACTGATGTAGGTAAGCAAGCTGGAGAACATTATACCAGCGATACCTATATTGAAAGCAAACTTGCTATTGGTAATAAACACAGTGGATTTCCAGAGGAACACTTTGCGTCACCTCTAGGTAATATGGCAAAACAAGATCCTGATAAATGGCATAGCATTATGTTTGAGTTAAAGAAAGAGTTGCCAGCATACATTGGTGCTCATTCAAATGCTCTATTCAACTACTACCCACCAGGTGGTTATGTTGGGTGGCATACTAATTGGAATGCAAATGCCTATCAGATATTGTTCTCTTGGTCTGAAACTGGAGACAGTTGGTTTAAGTATCGTGATCCAGAAACCAAAGAGATTGTTACTGTTCAAGACAAACCCGGTTGGAACTGTAGACATTATTATTTTGGTGCAAAATCAGAATTAGAACATCACTGTTGGCATGCAATGTATACAGAGTGTGAACGGATTACTTTGGCATTCAAGGTTGTGAATGGTACAGGATTGAAAGATCCAATAGATGCGCAAGCAAGACGATTGCGTGACGAAATAATCGAAGATATCTCAGAGGATTTTTAATGACCGACTTAGTATGCAAAAGTGTTCAGACAATCCGAACACATTTCCCTGACGTAACCCGTGTTGAAGTGATCGATGAGAATGGTCGGTCATATGTAAAATATAATTGTAATAACGTAAAAATGTGTTTACAAGACGACGGTTATACGTTAAAATTGTTCTTAGATAAGGAGAACAACGATGAGCCACTGGCACTACCAACTAATGTATCACAAGTATGACAAACCTGTTCTAGGGGAAGAAGGTTATTATGCTGTACATGAATACCACGAGATGGATGACGGTGCTGGTTGGACAGAGAACCCAGCCAATATGACAGGCGATAGTATTGAAGATGTGAAGAAGATGCTACTGTTGATCCTAAAAGACATTGATAAGCATGGAGTAAAAGATTATGAATAAAGATATAGATGGGAGAAGAAAACATGAGCATTATACAAGGTAACAAACCTAAAGACAAAGAAACAGAAGACTTGGTAGCACAGTTTCTTGCTAAGGGTGGCGAAGTTACCAAAGTTAAAACCAAAGCCATGGCACCAGAACTTGGTATTAGTAACAACACTTGGAATAATAAATTAACTAAAGCAGAAAAAGACGCAAAGACAAGCAAATGATGTGTATCATAATTGATACATTTATACGGTATTTAGAAAAAAGTTTTAAAAAGTGTTAATTAGGTATTTACATCTATGGTTACATATGGTATATTAAATTATCAAATCAAAAGAGGTACGAATATGATTATCGTAAATGACATCCAAGATGCTACAACAATGAAAAATAAACTGGGCAGCCTTCTGCGCCGGTCAAGAGATTTTGGATTGTCTAAGTCTGATATTCAAGTTGAACTAGATATGATCATCGAGGATCTAATAAAGAATGTAAATCGTATTGATCAAGAAATGTCTGAAAACGAGGAAGTGTAAATTGAAAAACACAACAATGGCAACACTGGGACTAGTAGTAAATGCAACATTCATTGCTAGTATATTAAGTGCGTGTAGTACAGATGGTTATATCTATAACTATCTCAATACACCTATAGAAAAACCTGTAACTTTCAAACCACCTCCAGAAAAACTTGTAACTCATATGGCTGGTAATGTCATTATTAATACAAAGGAACTAAAATGTCTTTCTGACAATATCTATTTTGAGAGTTTGATCGAGCCTATTGCTGGAAAGATTGCAGTCGCTAACGTGACTATGAATCGAGTTGCGTCAGAACATTTTCCTAATACTGTGTGTGAAGTGGTTTGGCAGAAAAAGCAGTTTTCTTGGACTCACGACGGTAAGAGTGATAAGCCATTGGCTGGTAAACAATATGATGATATTTACAATCTTGCTAAAATGGTTTATATTGGTGAGTTACCTGACATTACCGAAGGTTCTACATTCTACCATGCTGACTATGTAAATCCAGGATGGGCAAAGAAAATGGACCGCAAGGTAGTAAAGATTGGTGCTCACATATTTTATTGGAACAAGGATATACATTAATGGCTATTGACTATAAATTTAATGAAGGTGACTTGATTGCTGAGTTTCAAGACTATATTGACTCAACATATACCGGTCACTATTCAAAGAACAAGTTTCAGTCCACTGAAGTGATTATTGAACGTGGTCATGGAACTGGTTTCTGTATGGGCAATATTGACAAGTATTCTAACCGATATGGAAACAAAGGAACTCGTGAAGATGCTCGTAAGGATCTACAAAAGGTTCTTCACTATGCTTTGATCCAGTTGTATATCCACGATAATGAATTATGATTAAACATCTAGATCATGGAGCTGTAGAACTTGCTGATGTAGATATTACACAATTCCAACAAGTTGATTATGATCATCTACGTACTCTATTAGAACAAGAGCAAGTTGTTGTTTTAAAAAAGCAAACAACGAACCCGTGGGAATATACCAGACTTATTGAGAAACTCACTCCAAAATATGCATTAAACTATAATCAATTTGCATTTGAAACTGACGGGCATGCCTTTTCACGTAATGCTGTTGTCCCAACATGGAAGTGGCAAGGAACAAAAAAAGGCTATCCGGTACAAAGAGTTACTGGTAAAAAATCGAATGGTAAATTTACTGGCATCTTTAGTACTGGTAAACTAGATTGGCATGCAAATTTAAATGGACCAGATAGAGCCGATGGTGTTGCTCTACAAGGTTGGGCAGGATGTGAAGGCACATCAACATCATTTTTAAATGGTGTTACTGCTTACAATGATATGGATGTAGATCTACTTGATGAGATTGAAGATCTATATGCAGAGTATGAATATGCACCTGAGGTTTGGGCAGAAGGTTTACCAGAAGATCAATTACAAAGAATGAAGCAGAACTCTGGTAAGTACCGAATGAGACTCGTACAAGAAAATTGTGCTGGAGTCAAAGGTATTTATTTTTACACTAATAATAGATGTAAGGTAATCACCCCTGATCAAAGTGTGTATGATGATCTATATAACCATATGTTCCAAGAAAAATATATGTATCAGCATTGGTGGGAAGTAGGTGATATTGTACTTATGGATCAACTGCTGACTCTACATAAAAGAGATCAAAATGATCCAAAAATATTAGCAGAAAGAATTTTACACCGCATTACTTTTCGCATATCCAATACAGATGGTTATGTAGAGAAGTATAATAGTGTATCATAAATGTAACACCTAAAACATAAACTGTAAGGGTGTTTACATTATCAACAGGTTATGTTAATATATAACTTGTAAGCGTTGAAACAACGTGGACACATACTGGACTCGGGGGCGGTACCCGACATCTCCACCATAAGGGCGCTATGATCAGCTTGGTACTCGATGCATAGGGAACGCCTCCTCTGGTGTCCTTTTGATGGGGATGAAATAGGATCGACAGGTGTGAAAGTGAAGTGGAGTTTACCGTGTTGGCCTACGTTATTCAGCCAAAACTACTAAATGCAAACAATAATTTTGCACCATCTGAGTTTGCCCTAGCGGCATAACCACAGGGGGTATGGGTTCCACCTAGCAACAGAACGGGCCTCTTTTATAATGAAAATCTTAAAACAGGAAATAAACTAAAATGAAAACTACAATTCTCGCAATGAAAACTACAATTCTCGCAACTACTTTTGCCCTCGCTGCCTCTGGAGCGTTTGCAGAAGGTCTTAACATTGGCGCTGCAGGTGAAGTTGAATATAGTGTTGAAGGCGAAGCCTTTGCAATGGAAGTCGGCCCTACAATGACCATTGGCAATATCGGTGTTGCCCCGAAACTCTTGACTTCTATGGACAGCAGCTTGGATCTTTCCATGCTCGGTGTTGAAGTAGAAGCAACATACGGCTTGTCAAACAATCTACAATCTGTCTCTTATACACATCTCCGAGCC
>OJFG01000291.1_pt1 | contig 21206 bp, 19 predicted proteins | sample 1594071 | NCBI WGS metagenome assembly OJFG01 (sample SAMN05416818, study PRJEB24817) | seawater metagenome | isolation source: Sea water | place: Canada:Atlantic | collected 2013-07 | reverse complement strand
AAAAACCGCTGGACGCATTCTGAGGCGGTCACTTATTAATGCGGATTGGTATTATACCCGTTCGGATTATTTGATTGCCAGTTCCAAGAGTCTCTGCACATATCGGCTAGCCCTTTTGCTGCTTTCCAGTCTAAGGCTTCGCTGGCAAGTTTCGGATCTGCGTAGCAGGCCGCTACGTCACCTTCTCGGCGCGGAACGAATTTGTAGGCGATGGTTTGCCCGCTTTGTTTTTCGAACTCTTTGACCATATCGATTACGCTGTACCCTTGGCCAGTACCTAGATTGTAGGTAACTAAGCCAACATCACTTTGTAATTTGTCGAGTGCTTTAAGATGGCCTGCAGCTAAATCTTCAACGTGGATATAATCACGTACTCCGGTGCCATCAGGTGTGTCGTAGTCATTACCAAAAACAGACAAATATTCACGTTTACCGGTAGCCACTTGCGTAATAAACGGCATTAGGTTGTTAGGAATACCGTTTGGATCTTCGCCGATACGCCCAGACGGATGTGCGCCTGCAGGGTTAAAGTAACGTAGCACTGCGATATTCCAACTATTGTCTGACTTATATAAATCACGTAATACTAATTCGACCATTAATTTCGATTGGCCGTACGGATTAGTCGGTTGCCCTGTGGGTAAACCTTCATGTAAGGGAAGTTCCACTGGGTCACCGTAAACAGTAGCAGATGAACTAAACACTAAGCTTTTGACATTGTGCTTAGCCATTGATTCGCATAATACCAAGGTGCCATACACGTTATTGTTATAGTACATCAGCGGCTTTTCAACTGACTCACCAACGGCTTTAAGGCCAGCAAAGTGTATGACGGAGTCAACGCTGTAATCAGTGAATAGCGCATCTAGCGTGGCAGCGTCGCGAATATCTCCCTCAACAAAGGTAACCTGCTTACCCGTTAGCTCTTCGACACGCTTTAGCGCCTCGGGAGAGGAATTACATAAGTTGTCCAGCACAACCACCTTGTTGTTGGTTTCCAACAACTGTAAAACCGTGTGGCTGCCAATGTAGCCAGCGCCGCCTGTTACTAAAATTGTTTGCATTGGGTTACTCTCCTTGGTGGTCAATTGGGGGAATGTATTTCGCGCACAAGCTGTATTGTATTGGCCTGAGCACAAGAGGATATAAGGCGGCTACTAATGCCGCCCAAAGCAACGAATACCAGCTTTCGGTGCTTCTAAATATTAGAATAAATATAGGCAAGAGTACTGCTAACTTTAAAACGTTGAGCAAAAGTTTTTCAGGCCCTGTTAGCCTGTTTTGCGCTTTTTGAATAGCCGCTAACCGCTCAGTAAGTGGTAAGTGGGCGATATTTGGTATGTCTCTAGATGAAAAATAGATCTTCATTTTACTCTTGCTTATCTAAAAGAAACGCCTAGCTGTATGTGAACAGGTAGGCGCTATTTATAGTATTATATTATTAATTATTTCGCCACTAGCGAACGGCTATTCCTCTGCTGGTCTGTTGACCTGCTTCGCCAATTAGGCTCGCTTATGTTCAGCTAGCTTTTCCCACGCTTTCGTTTTAAAGCTAAGTAAGAAAATAACGATACCAATAGCAATAGTGAATAAGCTGATCTGAAGATACAAATTAGGCATATCTTCCACTTTATTCGGGTCAAAATTACCAGCAAGTAAGCCAGCGATAACGTTACCGATAGAGTAGGTTAATACAAAAACGCCCATCATTTGACCAGCAAAACGTTTAGGTGAAAGCTTACTTACCGCTGCTAGCGCAACAGGGCTTAAACATAATTCACCGACTGTATGTAAGAAGTAAGTAGCTACTAACCAGTACGGTGCAACGCGTAAACCGGTAGCAGCGGCTTGTGCCGCAAAGAACATCACCAAGAAACCTGTTGCCATAATGATAAGGCCAACTGCACATTTCAGGCCGTATGAAGGCGTTAACATGCGTTTTGCTAAGTTTATCCATAAGGCGGCGAAAAACGGTGACAAAATGATGATGAAAAAAGAGTTGGCAGATTGAAACCAAGCTGTCGGGATTTCGAAATCGCCTAACATGCGCTCAGTGTAATCACGGCCGAATAAGTTGAGCGATGAGCCCGCTTGTTCAAACCCTGTCCAGAAAAAGATAGAAGCTAAACAAACCAAAAATAGTGCGCCTAAACTACGTTTTTCATTGCCGTCTAAATTACCGAAGAAAAACACACCTGCGTAATATGCTAAGAACACTACAGTAATAGCAATGGCAACATATTGCGCCATAGTGACTGGGTCAAAACTAAGCTGACCGCTGATCATCAAAAACGTTAATACGGCGAGGCCTATCATGGCTGCAGCGATGATTTGCCAAGAGCGTTTTGTAGCCTTCGCAGACATAACGACCATAGGCTGCGCCCCAGCGCCATCAAGTTTGTAAATGGTCATGCGATACTGAATTAAGCCAATACCCATACCAATTGCAGCTGCACCAAACGCCCAGTGCCAACCCATTTCAACTTGTAAATAACCGCAAACAATATAACCAATGATGGAACCAAGGTTGATCCCTAAATAATACAGTGTGTAACCACTGTCACGGCGATCATCGTCATCAGCATAAAGCTGGCCGACCATAGCGCCAATATTTGGCTTCAAAAGGCCCGTACCTAACACAACAAGTACCAAACCAACGAAAAAAGTAGAATTGTTAGGAATAGCCAACACAATGTGGCCACACATGATGATTACACCGCCGTACCAAACCGCACGTTGCCCGCCAATTAGACGGTCAGCTATCCAGCCGCCGGGTAACCCCATAAAATAAACGGCGCCGGTGTACAAACCGTATATCGCGGTAGCAGATGCCACCGTAATGACCAAGCCACCTTCTTGGATGCTTGCGGTCATAAAAAGGACTAACAAGGCACGCATGCCGTAATAACTCATGCGCTCCCACATTTCGGTAAAAAATAGGGTAGAAAGGCCCCCTGGTTGGCCTAAGAAATCTTTTATTTTGGTTGTCATATTACCTGCCGTAAACCTAGTTAGCGTCTTTCCGGTAGAAAAGGAACAGGAATGAAAGATGCTGAACCGTCTGGTTTTTGATTATTGTTTTTGCCGACTACTCTAGCGGTAGTTAACGATTTTCAGCCACGTTTATACTAGAGCTAAGGGATGAAGACAAGAAAGGCTGTACAATGTGGCTGTATTTATTCCTTCACTATTAGCGCTTATATATGTTTGTGGCGCGTTTTTTCAGCAGTCTGCGAACCACTTCGGCCGAGCAAATGTGTGTGCGTATAGAGTTTTAGTATTGAAAGTACGGAGCGAGTTGTAAAGGGATGTATGCACTGCCTAGGAGGGAGTGCCATCAAAGAACCTGACTCTTAATCAGGGCTTATTGACTTAATCCATTAGGTTGCAGGGTTATTTCGCGGTCAAATTGTAACTGTGCCCTCTAAAATTTAAACACGAAAGATATACAACCCTCCGTTCATTGTGACTAAAACCATAGTCTAAATTAACCATTTCACTCAATAAGCAAATCATATATCATGCTGCCCCATTTATTTGGCACAATAGTACAGATTTCAACCTTCTGAGGCCCACAGGGATAGCAGTATGTTAAGAACGTTTAATTTTCAGATAATCGCATTGCTTGCGTTTATGTTTGTCGCGCCAGTGAACGCCGTTACGCCGTCTGCGCAACAAATTGAGCAATTTAAAAGCATGCCAAAAGCACAGCAAGAAGCGCTTGCTCGGCAAATGGGTATTGATTTATCTGACTTAAACCTTTCAGGGGGAAGTAATAGTAGCGTAGAAGTACAGCCTGAAAGCCAAGTTAACCGCTACGTTGACGACAACGAAATTGCTGCGCGTCTCGCTGAGCAAAGTGCCAATAAAGACAAAACCGAAGAATTAAAGCCATTCGGCTACGATTTGTTTGATTCATCAACGGCGACTGCCTCTTTTGCACCTCCAACTAACTTGCCAGTACCAGCAGATTATATATTGGGCCCCGGTGACACCATTCGCGTGCAACTATTTGGCAAAGTGAGTGAACAACATTCATTGCAAGTAAACAATGAAGGCGTTATCGAAGTGCCAGACTTAGGCCCGATGAATGCAGCAGGGCTAAGCTACAACGAATTTAAACAGCAATTAACCCAGCGTTACAGTGAACAGGTTATTGGTGTTACGCCAAACATCAGTATGGGCGAGCTTCGTACTATCCAAGTTTATATGGTGGGTGAGGCGTATCAACCAGGCGCATATACAGTTAGTGCGTTATCAACCATTACTAATGCATTGTTTTCAAGTGGCGGCATTAACGATGTGGGCTCGTTACGTCACATTGAGCTGAAGCGCGCCGGCAAAACAGTCACCGAATTCGATTTGTACGACTTGTTGGTATTTGGGGACACAAGCAAAGACATGCGCTTGCAACAGGGCGATGTGATCTTTATTCCTATTGTGAAAAAGTTGGTAAGCGTTGACGGTGAAGTGCGACGCCCCGCTATTTACGAAGCCAAAAACAACGACACCATGGCTAGCATGTTAAACATTGCTGGTGGTTTATTACCGACAGCAGCGGCTAAAAGCTTACAAGTGGCACGTAGTACAGCCAGTGACGGTTTTGAAGTGAAAACGGTCAATATGCAAGACAGAGCAGGGCGCTCGCTAAAACTATCAGCAGGTGACTTTATTAATGTACCCGCTGCGGGTAACGAGTTTAATAATGCGGTTGTGGTAATGGGGGCTTATGCAACCCCAGGCTTGACCCAGTGGCGCCCAGGATTAATGTTATCTGATCTGGTTAATCGTAATAGCTTGATGGGCACAACAGACGTTGACTATGCCTTGATCATGCGCGGGGCTAAATTTGCACGTCAGAGTGACATTATTCAATTTGAGCCAGCTAAAGTACTTTCTGGTGAAACTGACGTTGAATTGAAAGCATTCGATAAAGTCGTATTTTTTAACCGTTTTACTCCCGTAGACCCTGAAGAGAGCGACAAACAGAGTGAAAAGAAGGGGAATGACTCTAAGCGTGCGACGAACCAACAAAAGCAAGGTACGCAGTACGTAAACAATATACCTATGCAAAGTGGGGCTAACGGCCAAGCAACAAGCAATACGCAAAACCCGCAATTTGAAAATACGTTACGCGACCAAAGTGCTGCAAGTAATTCACGAAATAACAAAGGCACCATGGATGACGAAAACAATGAAGATAACAAAGCTAACTTTTTACAAGAATTAGATTTAGCCAGCTTCACAGAAAAGTATTTGATTTTAGAGAAAACGAAGTATCTGTCTCGTGAAGAACTGTTAGCGCCTATTATTGAGCGTTTACAAAACGAGAGTACACAGAGCTCGCCAATGAAATTGGTTGAAATTACTGGGCAAGTGAAATTTCCCGGTGTTTACCCAGTACAGAAGAACGCGACTGTGCGCGACCTAATTTTAGCCGGCGGTGGCTTGTTAGAATCGGCTTATTTACAAAAAGCTGAAATATCGCGTACTAGCTTAGACAGCAGCAATGCGCTGCGCATAGAGCACATACAGATTGATTTAATAGATTCAATGCTCGGTAACAGTAACATCGCCTTGCAAAGTAAAGACACGCTCAATGTGTTACGCACCCCTGATTGGCACGAAAACAAAAAAGTTGAGTTGGTTGGCGAGGTTGTATTCCCTGGGGTTTATCAAATCAAAAAAGGTGAAACGCTTGCCCAGTTAATTGAGCGTGCAGGTGGCTTAACTGAAGAAGCAACCGTCAAGGCAGTAGTGTTTACTCGTGAAGAGTTAAAACAGCGTGAGCGTGAAAATCTTGACAAGTCAGTAGAGAACTTGCGTCAGCAAATTGCTTCAACAAATTTATCTGGTAGTCAAAATGTTAAAACTATTGATTATCAAGAAGCCAAATTAATTTTAGATGAACTACTGCAGGTCGAGCCCGTGGGCCGCTTAGTGATTGATATGCCGCAAATCATAGCAGGTAACCCCACAGCTGATTTATCACTTAAAGACGGCGACAAACTGTTTGTGCCTAATATTTCTTCTTCGGTTTCTGTAGTCGGTGAAGTGTTTGTACCGTCAACCCATATGTTTAAATACGGCAAAACACTCGAGCAATATGTAGCTAACTCTGGTGGTGAAACCGACCGCGCAGACATGGGCGATGTTTACATCGTTAAGGCTGATGGTTCAGTGACCATTCCTGAAACATCATTCTGGTTTAGTTCAAGTGAGACAGTGTTAGAGCCAGGCGACACAATAGTGGTACCTCGTGATGTCACCAACTACGAGCGTTTAGGATTGTGGCAAACCATTACCCAAATAGCCTATCAGTCAGCGATTGCGTTGATAGCAATTGGCAATCTTTAACTTGTTAAATGAGAAATTTGAGTAATAGAAATGACTGATACGAAAAGTAACACGCCAGAAAAAGACAAGGTTCAATACGTAGCGATATCACCTGACATGTTTCAGGCGCAAAACAATGATGACGAAATAGATTTACGAGAGCTATGGAATGTAATTTGGCGCGGTAAATGGATTATTATTGCGATTACCGCAATATTTGCAGTGGCATCCGTTGTTTATGCTTTAAGCCTACCAAATATATATAAGTCCGAAGCCCTACTTGCCCCTGCGGATACAGATCAGCAAGGTGGTCTTTCGGGGCTTTCTGGTCAACTAGGGGGCTTAGCATCCCTTGCAGGCGTAAATCTAGGTGGTGGTAAAACCGACAAAACTGCACTTGCGATAGAGATACTTAAATCCCGCGAGTTTTTCGCAAAGTTTGCTGTAAAGCACAATATTCTTCCTGACCTCATGGCTGTGACAAATTGGGATAGGTCAGAAAATAGTCTCATTTACGACAAAGAAATTTATTCCGTAGATGACAATAAGTGGTTAAGACAAGTTAAAGCGCCAATATTACCCAAACCTTCAATACAAGAAGCTAAGATGGTGTTTGACTCATTATTTGAGGTTAATCAAAGCCCTGAATCTGGAATGGTTACAATTAGCATCGAGCATTTCTCACCGTATACTGCGAAAAATTGGGTGGACTGGATAATTGAAGATATCAATTTGTCTATGAAATTACGAGACAAAAAGGAAGCTGAGAATAGTATTTCTTATTTGGAATCACAAATAGCGAAAATTGCTATAGTTGAGCAAAAAACGTTGCTTTATCAGTTAATTGAAGAGCAAGCAAAAACATTAATGTTCGCAGAGGTTAGGGACGAATATGTGTTTAAAACGGTTGATTCAGCCGTCGTTCCGGAGCTTAAGCTGAGGCCCAAAAGAGCACTGATATTATTTTTAGGTGTCTTAACTGGCGGAGTACTTGGCCTAATAATTGTTTTGTTTAATAGTGTATTACGCAGAAACAGTATGGCCTAGCTTAGTGCTATAGTCGGAAGAACCAGAAAAATAGAACTCATTCGTCACCATAGTTTTGAGGTTCTTTGAAAATAGATTTACATGGATATTTAGGAAATATAAATGAAACAGAATAAAGTTGCGTTGATCACTGGGGTTACTGGTCAAGACGGGTCATACCTAGCTGAATTTCTCTTGGAAAAGGGTTACGAGGTGCATGGTATCAAGCGTCGGGCATCCTCGTTCAATACCCAGCGTGTGGATCATATATATGAAGATGTGCACGTTGAAAACGCAAATTTCAAATTGCACTACGGAGATCTAACTGATTCTTCGAATCTAATCCGCATTATGCGTGAAGTGGAGCCAGACGAAGTATATAATCTCGGGGCTCAGTCTCACGTAGCAGTCTCTTTTGAGGCCCCTGAATACACAGCTGATGTGGACGCCATGGGCACTTTACGCCTATTAGAAGCTATCCGCTTTTTGGGTTTGGAAAAGAAAACGAAATTTTATCAGGCATCTACTTCCGAGTTGTATGGTGAAGTACAGGAAATTCCCCAGAAAGAAACCACGCCGTTTCACCCTCGATCACCATATGCTGTAGCCAAGATGTATGCATATTGGATAGCGGTAAACTACAGAGAGTCTTATGGTATTTATGCGTGTAACGGTATTTTGTTTAACCATGAATCACCTCGCCGAGGCGAAACCTTCGTAACCCGTAAGATTACCCGAGGTCTTGCCAATATAGCCCAAGGCGCGGAAGACTGTCTTTACTTAGGTAACATGGATGCTCTGAGAGACTGGGGGCACGCCAAAGATTACGTGCGTATGCAATGGATGATGTTGCAACAAGACAAACCTGAAGATTTCGTGATCGCCACGGGCAAACAGATCTCTGTCCGAGAGTTTGTAGCAATGTCCGCTAAAGAAGCGGGTATCGAAGTGTCTTTCAGTGGTGAAGGAATTGATGAAATCGGTACTGTCACTAAAATTACCGGCGATGATGCGCCAGGCGTTGGAGTAGGCGATGTAATAGTTAAGGTTGACCCTCGTTACTTCCGTCCTGCTGAAGTAGAAACCTTGCTAGGTGACCCAACAAAGGCGAAAGAAAAGCTAGGTTGGGTCCCTGAAATAACAGTAGAAGAGATGTGTGCCGAAATGGTGAAGCATGATCTAGAAAAAGCTAAGCAACACACCTTACTGAAAAAACACGGGTTTGATGTAGCATTGGCTAAAGAATAAGACAGATCATATATCTCAAAACAGTCTCTTGTTTGAGACTGCTTATTATTGAGGAATCTCATGAAGAAACGAATATTTGTAGCTGGCCACAATGGAATGGTTGGCTCTGCACTACTACGCCAACTCGGCGGGCTGGAAAACGTAGAGCTTGTTTTACGCACTCGCAGTGAACTTGATTTAACTAACCAGCAAGATGTATCGGCTTTTTTTGCCAAAGAAAATATCGATGAGGTCTATTTGGCTGCGGCCAAGGTTGGGGGGATCATTGCTAACAATAGCTATCCCGCTGATTTTATTTATGAAAACCTGATGATTGAATGTAATATTATTCATAGTGCTCATATAGCAGGTATCCAAAAACTACTCTTTCTGGGCTCTTCTTGTATCTACCCTAAGTTGGCAGATCAACCTATGAGCGAGAAGGCTCTATTAACAGGTACTCTGGAACCGACAAATGAGCCCTACGCAATAGCTAAAATAGCCGGTATCAAATTATGCGAGTCTTATAATCGACAATATGGTCGTGATTACCGTAGCGTTATGCCAACGAATTTGTATGGGCCTAATGATAATTTTCATCCAGAGAATTCACACGTTATCCCCGCGCTTATACGCCGCTTTCATGAAGCTAAAATTAGCGGAGACGAGGAAGTTGTAGCTTGGGGCAGCGGTAAACCTATGCGAGAATTCTTGTATGTTGATGATATGGCCGATGCGTCTATTTATGTAATGAATCTAGATAAAACTATCTACGATGAAAATACTCAGCCTATGTTAAGTCACATTAATGTAGGGAGCGGGATAGACTGTACAATCAAAGAACTTGTGGAAACTGTTGCTTCTGTCATAGGTTTTAGTGGAAAAGTTACCTTCGACACAACTAAACCAGATGGTGCCCCACGTAAGCTTATGAGCGTAAATAGAATCGAGTCAATAGGTTGGCGCCACTCTATAGGGTTAAAAGATGGTTTGATTGAAGCATATAAGTGGTTCTTAGGAAATCAGGAAAGCTTTAAACGGTAGGCTATTCCTTAATATATAAACTTCAAACGCGTTAACTATCGAGGACAATAATGGATATAAAATTAATTCAGTTGCAAAGCCACGGGGATGATAGGGGCTCATTAGTTTCCTTGGAGGAGCAAAAAAATATTCCCTTCCCTATTAAAAGAGTTTACTACGTATTTGATACTAAAGACGGTGTTCGCCGAGGTTTTCATGCGCATAAAAGGCTTAAACAACTTGCAATTGCAGTTAAAGGGTCATGCAGATTCATGTTAGATGACGGACGAGAAAAAATTGAAGTTACATTAGATAATCCAGCTCAAGGGCTATACATTGAATCTTTTGTTTGGCGAGAGATGTATGACTTTTCTGAAGACTGTGTACTATTAGTACTCGCAGATGCCATCTATGACGAAGATGATTATATTCGAGATTACTCTGAATTTGAGAATATTTTAAATCATGATTCATAAACTATCGGATGTTCAGTCTACAAATATAGGGAAAGATACAAATATATGGCAATTTTGTGTAATTCTTCCTAATGCAATTATAGGTAACAACTGCAATATTTGCTCTCACTGTTTGGTGGAAAACGATGTCCTAATTGGTAATAACGTTACAATAAAAAGTGGAGTCCAAGTATGGGATGGAATCAGAATAGAGGATGATGTTTTTGTTGGTCCTAATGTTACATTTACTAATGATAAGACCCCGCGCTCAAAAGTATATTCGAATAAACTACTTCGGACTCTGATTAGAGCAGGTGCGTCAATAGGCGCAAATTCTACAATATTGCCAGGAGTAATTATCGGGGAGAATGCAATGATAGGAGCAGGCTCTGTAGTTACAAAAGATGTTAAACCAAATACCACAGTTTTAGGAAACCCAGCGAGAGATATCAATAAATGATCCCTTTTTTAGACTTAAAAGCCGTAAATTCCAGCTATGAAGCGGAATTAAAAAGTGCCTGCAGCCGAGTCATCGATTCGGGCTGGTACATCAGAGGTAAAGAAGTAGAATCCTTTGAACGTAATTTTGCTGACTTCTGTGGTACGGAATATTGTATTGGCGTAGCCAGTGGTTTAGACGCCTTAACCCTCACGTTAAGAGCCTGGATAGAGCTGGGGAAAATAAAAAGGGGAGATGAGGTAATTGTCCAAGCAAATACTTACATTGCTTCAATATTATCTATTACAGAAAACGGCTTAGTTCCTGTTCTAGTAGAGCCCGACGAGCACACTTACAATTTGAGAGCTGAAGTAATTGAAAATGCTATTACGCCAAATACAAAGGTAATTCTTCCAGTTCATTTGTATGGGCTTATTTCACCTATGGCTGAAATTATGGAAATAGCGGCCAAATATGACTTATTAGTACTCGAAGATTGCGCACAGTCTCACGGAGCTATTATCAATGAAAAAAAAGCTGGGAATTGGGGGCATGCTGGAGCATTTAGTTTTTATCCAGGAAAAAACTTAGGAGCCTTAGGTGATGCGGGTGCAATAACAACCAACGACGCTGAATTAGCAACTGTAATAAAGTCAATCGGTAATTATGGCTCAAGTAAGAAGTATGAAAACACTTATGTAGGAGTAAATAGTCGCCTTGACGAAATACAAGCAGCAATGTTGAATGTTAAATTGAAATACATAAATGTTGACAATAAAAAAAGACAAGAAATTGCCATTAAATATATTAAAAATATTAAGAATAAGAGTTTTAAACTCCCAGTAAATTTTGACATCGATCAAAACGTTTGGCATCTTTTCGTAGTTCGATGTATAGAGAGGGAAAAATTCCAAAAATATATGAGTGAGAACGGTGTAGAGACGATGATTCATTATCCAATACCTCCTCATAAGCAAAAAGCTTATAAAGACTTGATAAATTATGAGCTCCCAAAAACTGAAGCTATTCATTCTCAAGTGATAAGCTTACCAATATCACCCAGCTTAAGAGAAACTGAAGTAGATACTATAATCTCTTTGATAAATAGTTACTCCATTAGATGAGCTTAGCAAAAATATTATCATTAAATAGTATTTCAGTGCTTATTAAGATGGTAAGTTTGCTTATTGTAAATAAGATGATTGCAGTGTTTGTAGGTCCATCTGGTTATGCTGCAATCGCACAGTTACAAAATATTATTTCAATGATTCAGGCGAGCGCAACTGCGGGAGCTGGGCCATGTGTGGTGAAGTATACCGCTGAATACGCTAATAATAAAAAAGAATATAATGTCTTTTTAAGCACCGTGTTTTTATTTTGCTTGGTACTTTCTTTGGTTATATCACTGGCGCTTTTTTTTAGCTCTAACCTCATTGCTATCAAATACCTAAATAATGTTAGCTATGAATATTATTTAAAAGTTTTATCATTGTCGCTATTTTTTATTGTGTTGAACACTCTAATAATGTCAATAATAAACGGTAAGCAATTATCAAAGTATTTTGTAACAATAAATATCATTAGTAGCTTGATTTCTTTAGTTTATAGTTGCATTTTAATATTTTTTTATGAACTACAAGGAGCGTTAATATACGTCGTATCCGGTCAAGTCTTAGTTAGTACCTATCTTATTTACTCGGTCTCAATGACTAAAGCTGTTGATCTGGAATTTTTGAAATACCGCCCATCTATAGCGTCGTTAAAAAAAATTGGAGCATTTTCGGGAATGGTGCTGCTACCTGCATTGTTATGGCCTTTTACATATTCACTGATTCGATCAGATTTGACTCTCGATCTAGGGGCTGATTATGCGGGTAACTGGGATGCAATGTGGAAATTAAGTACGATATACCTAACATTGATTACAACAGTATTAAGTATATATTATCTACCAAGATTTTCGAGCATTGTAAGTAAGAAGGATATTTTTTTAGAAATTATCCATGGCTATAAACTCATTCTCCCTTGCTTACTAGTGCTCTGCATTTGTATTTACTCCCTACGAACCTTCATTGTCGATATACTCTTTTCCAACAGTTTTTCTAACATGTTAGAGCTATTTTATTGGCAATTAGTCGGCGATTTTTTGAAAATTACAGCATGGTTAATTAGTTACACTTTTTTAGCTAAAGCAATGATAAAAACCCAAATTTTTCTTGAGATATTCCTATGTTGTACGTTTTACATTTCAAGTGTTTATTTCGTAGATTCGATTGGTTTCGAAGGGGTCGCAATAGCTCATGCATGTAATAATTTGGTTATGTTGTTAATAGTAATATTAATTTTTTATAAGAAAGATTTTAAGGATACACTCCGGTGATCGTAGCAAAACCCGTTGGTGGGCTCGCAAACCAATTAGTTATTTACTCCGCAGCATATAAGTTATCTCTTTTGAAGGTTGATAGAGTGTATTTAGATTTATCTCATTTCGACGGAAATTTAAAAAGAAAATTTAGACTCGAAGAGCTTAATTTTGAACATAATATCTGTCACCCTTTAACCATTTTACTTAAATTTAAACGCTTTGCTTTTTCAAGTAATAAAGTCTTCAGATTTATTGGTGAAAAGCTTAATAAAAATGGAATTTATGGAGATAATTGTTTTAAGGAGAATTCGCTAGAGTTCGACGAAAGTTTTTTATATATATCTGGCGATGTATACTTAGAAGGGGATTTTATTTCATACAAGTATTATAGCGATATTTTAAGAGACTTAAGGGAAAAGTTTAAACCGAAACAATTATCAAATTCAGCTTTAGAATTGATCGAAATAGTTAAAAATAAAAATTTCGCTTCTATACATTATCGTCGAGGTGACTATATGACAGATGCCGTTGCGAAAAGTTTTCATGGTTTACTTGATATTGAATATTATAAAAATGCAATTACAGAACTTGAGAAATTAACTCCGGTATTAACTTACTATGTGTTTACAGATGATGTGGAAGTTGCTAGGCAGGACTTCAATTTCTTATCCAACGTTGAGTTTGTAGGCGAAATAGATGGGCTAACAGATATCGATGAGCTTGAAATTATGAAGAATATCAAAAACAATATTATCGCGAACTCGGGGTTTAGTCGCTGGGGCGCTCTTTTGAACTACAATGAGAGTCCTAATGTTATTATGCCAAGATCCTGGTTTAGAGGGTATGATATTGCAACGACAGAAATCGGCCCAGATAATTGGGTCAGAATTGACTCTGTTTTTATCTAATAACAATTTATTTGATATCTAATATATGAAAGCCAAAAATAACGAACCACTTGTTACCGCGATATTTCTGTCATACAACCATGAAAAGTTTCTTGATAAATCTATTCCTTCTTTATTGAACCAGACTTACCAAAATTTAGAGGTAATAATTTCAGATGATAATAGCAGTGATAATTCATTTGAGGTAATTAAGTCGCTAGTAAATAGTGGTGATACTAGAGTTATTTTGAACAGGAATGAAATAAACCTAGGGATCGCTGCTCACTTGAATAAAATTATGGAACAGGTACGCGGCGAACTATGTGTTGTTTTTGCTGGAGATGATGTATCAACAAATGATCGAATTGAAAAGCTAGTATCATTTTGGCAGTCAAATGGGAAACCAGACTCCGTGTTTTCGTCAGTATGGACTATTGATAGCGAGGATAATATTTGCGGAGAGAAAGCTATAGACGAGCGTAAGTTTCTGTGTAAACGAAATAAGCTGATAAGCGAACTGATCTATAGAAGTACAAGTATAATTGGCTGCTCCCATGCTTGGACTACATCTAGTTACAGAAAGTTTGGAGATTTATCAGCAGACGTGATAAATGAAGATAGGACGATTGCGTTCAGGTCTGCTCTCGGATCGGGGATTGGATACTTAGCTGAAAAACTTGTTTATTACCGAATAGATTCCGGTATATCTAATATAAAAAACGATAATAACTATTCAATATTATTTAACTACAATAAGGTTAATTCGCAAAGGGAGTTAATAGACTTAGAACAGAATAAGAGTGATGCTTCGAAATTTAACGATAGAAAATTAACAAACTTGATTGAGAGTAGAGTCAAGGAGGTTGAACTACTTTATCACCTGAGTAGGAATAGCCTAACGTTTATTGAATTAATCCGCATTATATTCTCTAATGCGAGGCTAAGTCGAATTATTAAAGCGTTATTGATATATGGCAAGTACAAGTTTAAGAACTTATGAAGCTAGTTATAATAAGTAAAGAAGTTTTCGGGAATACAGATTTTATGGAATTTTCGAAGATTGCAATAAAAAAAGGGTATGCTGTTGATTATATTTGCCAGGGTATTAAACCTTGTGTAACTGTCCCAGCTGGTGTAAATATAATTGATGTTACTAGTGGGTTCACGAAGATAAATTTCTTCTATTCTATATATATTTTTACTCTTTTACTTAGGAAATATGATAAAAGTTCATTTTTCCATTTGAGACACTATACCTTTTGCTCTTTATTATCACTACTTAGACTATTTGATTACGATATTTGCTGTGATGTACGAAGCGGATGTGTCAGTAAATCAAATATGTATAATAAAATGAAAAATATCTTGACTCGAATTGAACTAAAATGCTTTAAACATATTTCAATTCTTTCTGAAGGGATAGCTAAAAAGATTTTTAAACTACATAAATATCAAATTTTACCACTTGGTGCTAATTCTGTTGAATTATCTAAAACTAAAAACAGATTTAATGATCCTATTAAATTTGTGTATGTCGGTACGCTTTTTAATCGAGAAATACCTAAGCTTATTAAAAGCTTTGAATCTGCGTGCGTACGTTATCGATTGAATTACACTCTAGATATATTTGGTTCCGGCGACAGTAAATCGGTCTCAGAGGTAGAATCAGTTAGCAGTGAGTGCCGGAGTGTAGTGTATAGAGGCTATCTAGAAAGAGCTTTGCTTGCGGATGCTTTAACTGAATTCGATATTGGTATTAGCTTTATTCCCATAATAGAAAATTTCGATTTACAACCCCCGACTAAAAATTTTGAATATTTATTTTCTGGTTTGCCCGTGATAGCTACTAGTACTACCGCTAACTGTGAAGTTGTTGAAGATGGTCAAAATGGTTGGCTAGTGGATGACGGAGAAGATGCTCTCGTTAAATTCTTTGGGACTTGTGCGTTCAACTTCATTCCAGCAGAGAAATGCGTCGAGTCCGTCTCTGAGAGAACATGGGAAAATATCTTTGAAAATTATTATATGAAACTGGTTAATAGCGTAAAATGTTAAACGAAACTCTTCATCATTTTGTGCCTAAATGGTTTTATAATAGGGTTATTCTAGTCGCTTTTTCGCTTACTTTTGTGTATTTATTCGATGTGAATTTTAACACTCTCATTGTTGAAAAGTTTGAATATTTTGGTTTTCGGAGAACTAAACTTGATTTAATTGATATTTTATTTGTTAAAGTTATCGTAGTTTTTAATTGTTTTTTCTTGCCAAGTAAAATCAACCGAGCATCTGAGTTTTTAAATTTATTTCTTTTCTTGTTTATTTATCTACCATCTAGTGTTGTACTGTTTTCAGTACGTGCAGATTGGATGTCTAAAACTGACGCCCTTAATATGTTTTTTGTACTCAGTATATGCATTTTTATAATTAGCCTATTCTCAAAACTACCTCTGGCGCGTCTTAAATTAATAGTCGTGCCTAGGACGTTTTTTATTTTAATTAATGTTGTATTTTTTTTGCTTTTCATCGTTATTTTTATAGAAAGCTTATCTAATTTCAAGGTTTTTGGCCTCTCCCAGCTTTCAAGTTTAAATGAAACTAGACAAACTCATTCTATATCCGGAATTTATATATATTTTTATCTTTGGATAATAACCTTTTTTTTAGGACTTTTTCTCGGAGAATTTAAACGAGTTAATCAGAAAGTTAGATTATTAGGACTTAGTATAATTTACTTTGTTTTCGCTTTTAGCATGGGGGCAAAAATTTTATTAGTAGCACCTTTTGTATTTTGTTTTGTTGTTATTTGGGCTAAGTTTTTTTCGCGTAGAACTTTTGTTTTTTTTGCTGCGTTTGTATCCTTTTTTTTATTGATAAACCTTGTTTCTATACTGTCACCGGATGTAGGGTTCGCCATAAGCGCTTTGTTCACCTTTAGAACTTTAAGTATATCGAGTCTTAGCTTCGTTATATATTTTGATTATTTTAGTACACATAATTTCACAGATTTTTCTCATGTTGGATTTGTAAATAGTATCAGCAATTTATTTTCTTTATTTACGATTGAACATAGTCCTTTACCTGTTGTATTAGGTAAAGAGTATGGCTTGGGAAACTTTAATGCGAGCTTCTTTGTCAACGATGGCTATGCATCCTTTGGCTACGCGGGTATGTTTATAGTGACAATCATCTATAGCTTAATACTATATCTAATTGACTGTGTAACTAGAACTGTCGATAGAGCAGTCGTTCTATTATCGCTTACATATTATGGCATGTACCTCGGGAATATCTCTCTATTTACCTTATTAATTAGTCATGGGCTAATATTTGTAATTTTTTATTATTATCTCTTTAGTAGGTATTTAACTAGTGAAATTTAACCAGTTAGATCTCCTTCGTGGATACGCAGCTTTCGCAGTTGTTTTATATCATTTTCTATACCATTTTTTTAACGTTTTTAGTTTGGATGGGGGGCATGTATTTTTCGCTTTAGGAAAATTTGGCGTAGCTCTTTTTTTTATCTTAAGCGGTTTTTTGATTTCGACAACACTTACTAGGAGTCGCCCCTTTAATTTCTTGTTACGCAGAGCTATCCGTCTTTTACCTACGTTCGCTGCTTGCTGTTTTATAACTTACGGAGTTATATTAGCGACGGGTTTTAATTATCGAGGAGTCGATATTTTTGATTTTCTAGCAAACTTTTTAATATTTCCTTCCTGGTTCGGATTTACATTTGTTGATGGTTCTTACTGGACGTTAGAATATGAATGGGTTTTCTATTTGATATGCTTTTTCTCTTATGCATTTCTTAGTTATATGTATCACTTTATATCAATTTTTTTATTGGGTATGTGTCTCATACGAATTTTTTACGTAGATCTATTTCCTGATAGTTTTGTATTAGGGGGGGGGAGTTTACTTTTTTTACTCGGTGTTTCGATAGCCAAAATTTATCAACTGAAAACGCTAAAGAATACTTATTTTTGTTTGATTTTTGTCGCATTGTTCTTGCTGTATATTACAGAGAAGTATTGGTTTGTTTATTTCTCATTAACTTTCATATTTGTGTTGGCAGTTTATGAAAGATTAATATGGCTGGATAATTTTATTTTTAGATTTCTAGCGAAAATATCTTATCCATTATATTTGCTCCATCAGTCTATAGGTTTTACAGCTATTATATACTTGAACAGTATCGGGCTTAGCTATTTTTGGTCGATTTCCATATCAATTTTATTAATTCTTATCTTGTCTTTAATTGTTCATCACGAAGTTGAGCTAAAACTCACTTTGAAGTTAAAAAATATGATTAAATTATGAGTTTCATCGAGTGTCAGTCCAAGGTGATTTTATGACGATTTATTTTATTCAGCCTGCTGTACCTGAATATAGAGTTAGTTTTTTTAAACGTTTACTAGATGTATATGATGTCAAAATTTATACGACAGAAAAAGATTTTTTAGGCGTCAATACTACTTTTAATTCGCCATGCTTAGACGCATCTCCTGGTTTTTATAATCTATTTGGTAAGATTTATTGGCATCGGCAGCTTCCTCTTTTAAAAGTATTTAAGAAAGGGGATATTGTAGTTATTAATGGAAACCCTCGAATACTGAATTATATGCTACTGTTCATTATATTAAGGGTATTGGGAATTAAGTCGGTTTGGTGGGGGCAGGGATGGACGGCCGGTAGTTTCGGCTATTTAGCTCGGTTAAGAGTCTCGATGATGAAGTTAGCTAATTCAATATTAGTTTATACGGACAAGGAAAAGAGTAAACTACACCTTCGTAGTTGTTACTCTTTGAATAACGGACTCGATTCAGCTTTTATTTCTAGGTTTTCTGAGCCAGAGGTCTTTCGTGAGTCGCTTGTTAACGGCGACTTTAATTTGGTCTTTGTTGGTAGATTAACTGAAAAAGCTAATCTGAAAATGCTTTTATTAGCATTGAGTAAAGTTTCTCCCAGAATTTGTTTAAATGTTATAGGAACAGGTGATGACGAAGCCTTTTACAAACAGCTGGCTATTAGTTTGGGAGTTAAAAATAGAGTGCTTTGGCATGGGGGCTTATTCAACGAGTTGAAAATTTCAAAAATAATGAACCGCTCTCATGCCTTTATATACACAGGGGCTGTTGGCTTGAGCCTAATACATGCCTATAATTATAGTCTGCCTGCAATTATTCATTCTGATGAAAAATATCATATGCCAGAATTTGCCGCGTTTGAAGAGTCTATCAATGGGTTTGGTTTTCGGCGCAACGACGTAGAAGATCTTTGCCGTAAAATTGAGAAAATCGCTAGCCTTCAGCTTGAGGATTATGTCGAAATGAGAAAAGCTGCACAAATAACTGTAAGTAAGTCTTTTAATATCGATGATATGGTTAATAGGTTTAACCTTATGATTAGAGAAACTTAAAAATGGTAATATTCATTGGTCCTTGTACTTATCCAGTTACAGGGCAAGCTATGGCGTTCAAGTATCTTGTTGAAAACTATTCTAGTCCCAAAAAAGTATTTATGTATGGAGCTAATTCTGATAATTTATTTTCAGTATCGTTAGCTACTCTCTCTGTTTTTATGTCCTTATTTTTCTTTCTACTTACGCATCGGGAAGTCTCAGCTTTTTATTTAACTACAAGTCGTACTAAATTCGGATTTTTCCGAGATTGTTTATTTATACTTACTGCTAAGAGTTTTGGTTTAAAGGTATGTAATCATCTCCATGGTGCTGATTTTAAAGAATTTCGTAGCAATTCACATCGGTTAATTAAACATATAATTGATTACGTTTATGTAAGAATAGATGTCTCGATAGTGTTACTGCCTCGTATGAGAGAGCAGTATGATATGTATCCTAGTATGAAGGTTGTAAGTGTAAATAATTGTTCAGAAGCGGTTCATTTTAGTAGGAATGATAAGCTGGGGGCTGGTTGTTTGAATCTCCTTTATCTATCTAATATTATGTATTCCAAAGGAATACTACATCTAATTGAAGCCGTAGATAACTTAGTTCTTGCTGGTCACGGAATCGAGCTTTATATAGCTGGTCAAATCATAGCCGATGAATATCGTAGCGTCGATGAAATTCGATTGCAATTCGAAACTTTATCCAATGGTAAATCTTACATAAAATATTTAGGTGTCGTAGAGGGCGACACGAAAAAGAGATTGCTTAACCATTCTGATATATTTGTTTTACCAACGTTTTATAAAACTGAAGCTCAACCCATTTCTGTAATAGAGGCTATGATGGCTGGTCTGCCTATTATAACTACCGATCACAACTATATGTCTGATTTAGTTACAAGTGAAAGTGGTTTGCGGGTTCGTACTAAATCGGTGGCTCAGTTAGAAGCGGCGATTTTAAAACTGAAATCAGCCCCTTTATTAATGGCATCAATTTCTAATTATAATAAAGAGAGCTCAGCTTCAAAGTTTTCGGTTGAACAATATGTTTCAAGTATTTCTAATGTGTTGGATGAGATGCAAGAAAAGTATTAATTAGCTTGTTAGCTTTTTCGTCCGCATATAATATTTCTTCCTCTGAGGTTTAAAATGAAGATTTCCGTTATTACTGTCACTTGGAACAGTGAAAGAACATTGGAGGATACTATCCAGTCGTTGAGGACTCAGTCTTATTCCAATGTTGAGTATATTGTCATTGATGGCAATTCAACTGACCACACTATGAATATTATCGAAGATAACCGTAATATTATAGACCGTGTCGTTAGTGAGAATGATTCTGGGATTTATGATGCGCTAAATAAAGGTATTTCGTTAGCTACCGGCGATGTCGTCGGTTTTTTGCACTCAGATGACACTTTCGCTCATAATGATGTGTTGAAGCACGTTGCATCATTATTTGTTCAGAGCCAGTCCGACAGTATTTATGGTGACCTAAACTATGTCACAAAAAACGATCCTACTAGGGTTATTAGAAAATGGCGCAGCGGTGAGTTTTCTCGAGATAAATTTCTGAATGGTTGGATGCCGCCTCACCCTACTTTTTATATGAAACGAAATTTATACCTAAAGTATGGTTTTTTTGACCTCAACTACAAGATAGCTGCTGATTATGATTCATTATTACGCTATCTGTGGAAACACCGCGTGAGCGCCGTTTACTTACCTGAAGTGCTTATTAATATGCGCGTGGGAGGTGAAAGTAATAGAAGTGTAAAAAATATCATCCGCAAAAGTAAGGAGGACATTCAATCAATGAGGCTAAATGGTTTACCTACAGTGAGGGCATTGCTTGGTAAAAATATTAGTAAAATCCCTCAGTTTTTTACCAAATAGTTTGGTTAAACCATAATGTTCTTGAACCTGACGATATGCATAGATGCCTAAAATATTCCACATCTTCGTAGTGATTCCTTCATAAATAGCATGCTACAATAGTCGAAGATTATTTTTGGAGATATACAATGGATTTTATATCT
>OJFG01000285.1_pt1 | contig 21828 bp, 10 predicted proteins | sample 1594071 | NCBI WGS metagenome assembly OJFG01 (sample SAMN05416818, study PRJEB24817) | seawater metagenome | isolation source: Sea water | place: Canada:Atlantic | collected 2013-07 | reverse complement strand
GATCTACACCTCTCTATTCGTCGGCAGCGTCAGATGTGTATAAGAGACAGCCATATATGTTGGGTAATAGCGGGCGTGGTGTATACCCACATAATAAAGAGTGCAAACCAAGAGAAAAATTGCACAACCGCTAACTGTTTCATGGTTTTAGGCATAGTCGCCACTAACGCAAAGAACTCTTTTAAACGCTGTGCTAGTGGTGCCTTTTTTTCTTTTTTCTCTGCGTTAAGCGAAGCGCCCTGTTCAGGACTTAACCCTTTATATCGACTGTATTCTTCAGGCGAATATTCTTTCGTTCTAAACACGGTCCAAATAACGGTACCCAATAACACTGAAGCACCGATATAAAATGCCCACATTACCGAAGGTGCAACCTCCCCCATTTGCGCCGTGTTCTCTAAGCCCACAACGTTGGTGAGCACAAAGGGAAGGATAGAGCCAATAACGGCACCGATATTAATAAGAAGAGACTGGATAGAATAGCCCACATTGCGCTGGGATGGCGGCACCATGTCTGAAACTAATGAGCGAAACGGCTGAAAGCACACATTAAACGAGGCATCCATAAGCGCAACCATAAGCGCCCCCATTACCATTGGCGCTAAAAACGCCACAAAAATAGGCGCATTGGGTAGCAATATCATACCCACAACGGCAGCCACGGCACCGGCTAAAATAAATGGTCTTCTGCGGCCCAGTCTATTCCACGTTCTGTCCGAGGCAGAACCCACAATCGGTTGCACGATCAAGCCCATAATTGGGGCGACAAGCCAAAACAATGACAAAGAGTGAAGATCAGCGCCCAGGTCTGAAAGAATTCTACTTACATTTGCGTTTTGCAGGGCAAAACCAAATTGAACACCAAGGAAGCCAAAGCTGACATTCCAAATTTGCCAAAAAGATAGGCGAGGTTGAGTTGCTTGCATACTTTGCTCTATTTATTGTTTTTAAATTAATTGAATACGATCATTTCACAATGAATACGCTTGCAGACATAGCCGGTAAGCTAATCGTGTCTGTTGCTTCAAATGTCTTACCGTCATTCACTCGAGTTAAGGTTTGTCCGTCTTTCAGCATCTCTGTGTAAGATTTTAAAGATAAGTCTACAGATTCTTTACTGAGAGCCACCATGATTTTTTCAGAATTCTTAACCGTGCTATCAGCGGTGCGGAAATAGGTGTAAACACCTCCAACGGGCGCATAGTGTTTTAACTTGCCCTGAAATAGTTGCGGGTATGTTTGGCGTAGCTGTAATAAGGCTTTAATGCGCTGCTGAGCCCAACGTTCATCGTTATTAAGCCCCTTACCCGTAAAGGCGTTTTTATCACTATCTGAAGGCCACCCGCCTGGAAAATCAGAGCGTATAATACCGTGGTCATCACTGCCTTCGTTACCCATTAGAATTTCCGTTCCGTAAAATACTTGTGGGATCCCTCGGGTTGTAAGAAATAAAGTCATGGCCATATTCCACTTGGCTTTATCGTGTCCAAGTTGCGTATAAATTCTGCTCATATCGTGGTTATCGGGAAAGATAACCAGATTGTTCGGGTCGCCATATAAAAAGTCGGTAGCCAAGGTTTCATAAACCGAAATAAAACCAGAGTTCCAACTTTCATCGTTGTTTAATGCTTTAACAACGGCAGCCTGCAATGGAAAATCCATCACTGATGGAAGCGCGCTATCATAGTCATCGTGGCGCTGACTACCCGCTTGCCAATAGGCCGTGATTGCAGGGTTTACAGACCATTCTTCACCCACGATATTAAAGTTAGGGTATTCATTCATTAAGCGATTTGTCCATTCACTTAAAAACGCTTTATCAGGGTAAGAGTATGTATCTACACGAATACCACTTAAATCTGCAGTCTCTACCCACCAAATAGCATTTTGGACTAAATAGTTCGCCAAGTGTGGATTGCGTTGATTTAAATCTGGCATGGTAGGCACAAACCACCCATCGCTAAACCCTTTGATATCGCTTTCTATTGCATGAGGGTCGTGCAGAGACTCTCGTTTATGGGTGGTGCCGACGAATTTTCCTTCATTATTGATCCAATCCTTTGATGGCGTATCTTCCAACCACTTATGATTACTACCGATGTGATTGAGCACCATATCCATGATAACGCCGACCCCTTCGGATTTTGCATGCTCACTGAAATCTATAAAGGCGTCATTAGAACCAAAGCGCGGGTCAATAGTGTAGTAATCTGTGGTTGAATAGCCATGATAGCTGTACTTGTCCATCGCATTTTCAAGCATAGGCATGGTCCAAATCTGCGTGAAGCCCATGCTTTTAATGTAATCTAGGTTGTCCACAATACCTTGGATATCGCCGCCATGACGGCTACCTTTTAATTGGCGGTCTGCCTTATCTTGATAACCGTCAACGTTATCATTTGCGCTATTGCCATTTGCAAAGCGGTCAGGTGCAATAAGGTAGATAGCGTCTTCTGGCCCAAAGCCTTTTCTTGACGCAGAGCCTTCTTTACGTTTTTCAAGCGAGTAGTGAAGCCTTCGATAGCTTCCATCATTGTCGGTCAGTGTAAGCGTGAGCTCTTGCGCTCGAGCACCTGAAGTATCAAGTGTTACAAAAAGATAGTTTTCACTATCTAATGCCTTAACACGATTAATTATTGCCTTTCCTTTATCAATAGAAACGGTGTCATCAGCTACGCCTTCACCGTAAATCATCAACTCCACTTCAGGATTTTGCATGCCCGCCCACCAGTTAGGTGGATATACTTCAAGTTCACTCTGCTGCAATGCATGAACTGGTGCCGCCACCGAAGATACAGCTGTAGAGAGAAGTAACGGCAACACACGATAGCGACTTAAACGGATTGAAAGAGTTACGCTTTTGAAATTAACCACATGAACACCAATGTTAAAAATTCGTTAAGTACAAGATTATGCTGAGATACTACCTTGTACTTTTGTTCATACCAACGCTCTGCATACGTATTCACGAAAGAGCTAGACAAAATAACTGGCAAAACAAGTGATACAAGCCATAAGAAGGATAAGTGAAAAAATTATGTACGAAACCCATAGCCTTTAACGTCAAATGCCTGCACTGGATCGCTGCAAAGAAAGGTGCTGCTTAAAAAGCAAACACCTTAGTTTCTAGGGCATCTAAGGTTATAATGGCACGGTAGTTAGCACCCTCCTGCTCAAGGGTCACACCCTTGTGGGAAAGTAAAGGTTTAAGCGCAAGATTATTGCTTGACGCTTTTATTGCCGAGGCAGGCACTATAAGTGAAATCGGGCCTGTAGCGTTATCGCTAAAGTTAGCAATCACAATGAAGCCCTGATCGTTCTCCTCTCGCAAGAATGCAAACTGTTTTTCAGAGTAGGCAGAGTCTTTTTCGCTCAGATTCAGGGCATGTAAACTTTGATAACGAGCATTAATAGCACTGTTTGTTGCGGCAATGTTCATGACATCTTTGTAAAAGCTGTGCAGCGCTTTTTCTTCTTCTGTTGATTGCCCCGCATCGAATTTGCCATCATTCATAAAACGCTGATGGGCAGGCACGCCGGCATAATCAAAAATAGTGGTCCGAGTAGGATCGCCAAAACCCATGTCTTCGCTTCCGTCTTCCCCCACGTCTTGGCCAAAGTAAAGTAGCGTTGGAGAGCTGCTAATCAGCGCGCTAACGGCAAGCGCTGGTTTGCCCCTCTCTGCACTACCTGCAAAATCCTCACTGGCAATACGCTGTTCGTCGTGGTTTTCTAAAAAGTGAAGCATATGGGGTGCAATATCAGAAATTTGATTGTGAACAGATACCAGTTCACTGACTTTCCCTGAGCCCTGCATAATGGTCTTAAGCGTATCGTAAAACCCAACTTTGTCGTACAAATAGTCCATCTTGCCTAAATGTATATAATCTCGGTATTTGGAGGGTTGATATACCTCTGCCAATAAAAATGCGTCCGGCGAACGTTGTTTAATACTGCTGTTTAAGAATGACCAAAATTCGACCGGCACCATCTCTGCCATATCGTAACGAAAACCGTCGACACCTTTGTCTAACCAATAATGAGCAATGCTCTGAAACTTATACCAAGAATCAGGTAGAGATTTGTCTTTCCAAAAATTCATGTGTTCGCTATATGACTTGTTAGCGTACTCTGAAGGTAAGACAGGAAAGTCATAGGTGCCATCAGGCTTCACACCGTAGTTTATTTTAACGGTTTCATACCAGTCGTTAATGTCGGGCTTAGCAGCTCTTGCTCCGTTTCCGGTCCATTTTGCTGGGTATTCTTTAAATTCACCATTAGCTAAAGGATGTTCGTCCCCGCCAAGGGTTTCATAGCCTTGTGCGGTAGGAACTTCAAAGGCTTTATCGACAACATAATAAAAATTATTATCTCTTGCATATACCACTGAAGTATCGTCGCTGTGACCAAAATTGGTTTGTCCCTCTGGCAATGATAACGATTGATAACTGCGAGCAACATGGTTTGGAACGATATCAATAATCACCTTCATGCCATTTTCATGTGTACGCTTTATGAGGGCTTCAAACTCTTCCAATCTGTTTGCTGGGTCTAGCGCGAGGTCAGGGTTAACGTTGTAGTAATCTTTTACTGCGTAGGGGGAGCCTGCACGGCCTTTTACTACATCGGGGTCGTCGTGTGATATTCCATATTCGCTGTAGTCGTTGATGACTGCGTGATGAGGCACGCCTGTGTACCACACATGGCTGGTACCTAGCGCTTTTATACTAGAAAGTGCAGTATTGTTAATGTCGGCAAACTTACCTACGCCATTATCTTCAATGCTACCCCAAGGAATATTTGCTGTATTCGTATTTCCATAAAGGCGAGTAAAAAGCTGATATACCACCGGTTTGCCCTGCACTAATGATAACTGTTCAGTGGAGGGCGCTTCAGCAGAAGGCGCTTTATCAGGAGAAGACTGGCCATTCTCAGTAGGGTTTGAACCCTGAGATTGTTGATTACTCATTGTATCGTTGTCTGAGCAGGCTAGAAGACTTGAGACCACGATAGCAACTACAATAGGTTTTCGAAACGAAGAAATAGTAAAAGAAGACATATTTTTAACTGGCATCATATTGATTACTTCAATTTTTCTGAATGCCAACAGGATACGCGTTAACGTATTGTTAAAAAACATGCATACGTATTCAACCCCAAAAAACCTATTACTACGCTGCTACTGACACCCTAGCCTCTGGCGTTTCTACAAACGAAACATTAGCGTTAGAGGTAATAGCATCAACGCTCAATTTATTCAAACTAGGCTGAATGCTTTGATGGACCTCTTGCTGGAAACGCTTTAACGTGTTTGAGAGTTCGCTCACCATCGTAGTTGGTGAAAGGCGGTAAGGCACTCGCTGCCCTTTAAAGCTGATAGCTTCGCCAACTTCATTAAAGTGAATGCCAAACGCCTTCATTCGTCTAGCCAACTTTGGCTCCATTAGCACATAGGCGTGAGACATATTTAAATGCAAACAGACACTAGTGGCCATTAAATAGAGCGCGATCGATAAATAAGGTAATTGTTCAATATTGAACTTTAGGTTTTTGCTTTGCTTTACTTTCGCCAGTTTTTCACTTGGTAACACTTTTGTTTTAAACTGCCTAACCCGAAACTCTCTGGGCACAGCGAGACGAGAAATTTCACACACGCCGTCTGACACTAAATTAGAAGGCAAAAGTGACGAACACGAAAATGCATCAGAAAACTTGTCTTCAAGAGGTAGAGCGCCACTGCCATGCTGGGGTAACACTAGGCGTATTGTACCTGCGCACTCTCCAGTAGGAAGGTGTTTAATATAGCAGTTCACTGCCCTATCGTCGTACTTGTCTACCTCAAGAGACGACGCTCTTGTCTGTTCAAACTTCATTTCTTCACAATAGACTTTATGACGTGTTTTAAAACTGACGTCTTTGTCTTTTTCATCATTAGCAACAACCAATTGATAACGGCTAAAAAAGAATCGAACAATTTCTTCGTCGATGGCGGGTTGTTTGGCAAACATACTTGGTAGCAATGATGGTAAATTGTTAAATTTCTGAGAAACCACATGGTTAAACTTACTCATCGCTTTTCTTGTTCTTATAATCAACGCAAAACTCCCAAATTTTTATCATTTTGGTAAGCGTCCTAGCTCACATGAAACACGCACAATCGATTAGATTTTCGTTGTGTTATTTGTGTCTCTACTGCTCCGTATTAGCGCATCCCCGCTAACAAAATCAGACTTTGATAATCTATCGTACAACAGCACATTCGCTGTGGCGGCCAAGTTCATACATGAATATGTTGGTATGTATACAACATAGTCACACCAGGTAAGCACATCACTTGGCACACTTCCGTCCTCAGGACCGAGTATATAAAACGCATTTTCTGGGTGTTCGAAGTGCGGCAATGGCACAGCACCTTCTACTAACTCAACACACACTACTTTCGCGCCTTTAGGCACAACATCTTTTAAATTATCGACACCAACAGTTGGAATAATTTTGTGAAACGCTTTTGTATCTGCGTTAAATTCCTTTGCCAATCTGTATCGCTGGCCGGTATAAAAAACCGACGCTACACCATAGCAGCCGGCAGCCCGTAAAATAGAGGCAACATTCACCGGATTTTTTGGATTGATTAAGCCAATTGAGGCCTTTTGTTTTGCCAGTTCCATACTTCAGCTCAATTCACTGTTTTTATTGTTAGCGGATACTGCCACTTATTCTTACCACCTACCACACGCAACAACGTAAATTAGGCTAAGGTATAAGTTTTTAAACCTTTCACTCGCCGCTTAGAGATCTATTAAGTGTATAAATACCGAGAACACATCAATAAATTGAACCTTAATTGTGTGGACTGCTTTTGTTATTTTGTTTAGGTAAAGCAATTTATGAACCAGAAGTGCGTAAAAATTACAGCGCGCAATGTGAATATCTTACAAGAGCATGTAAAGAGTACAAGGAAAGTATGGCTAAGCCATTTACACTTAGGAAAGTGAGTCAGAGCGAGGCAATAAAATCAATATATTCAATATCTTAAATAAAAACAGACGGTCAAATTGCCTTTAAAATCAAAAGTGACGTGTGTACTTTTACGTTTTCTAAATTCGATTTTTGAGCGGGACAAAAGGAAGGCGTTTTTGGGACAAGTGCATTTCGCACATTTAGATGTATGCAATCGGATACAGTGTAAGGGGCTGATTTTGCGTACTTATACATCATCACCCACTAAGAGTGAGCGAAATTTGAGCTATAACAGCGTGATGTATCAAAAAAGATACGCTGTTACAGCTTGCAATGAATATGTTTACTCATATTAACGCGAAACCCCATTAATTAAATGAGGCTTATTAGCCTTGTAAGCTAAGGCAGCGCGTTAGGATAAAACGTGCTGCATAGTCTAAGCACGTGAAATAAGACGTAACCGGACTTACTGTTTCAGGCCACATCCATCATTTGACCAGATAAGAAACGTCTTCCCATCCTTCTGCCTTGCGCATAGCCTCTTAAAAGCTTCTTTTTGTCCATAGTTAAACGCTTTACGCTAAAGGAGGCGTCAGGAGCAATAATGTGTATTTTACAGTCTGCTGGAGGGTTAGTGAGAAAGTGTAAGGTTTCGTTATAGGTTTTTGACCGATTAATCAGCGTACGGAGCAATTCCGGTTGCTCGCGATACATTTTCTCTAACAACCAAGGAGATTTCAGCTCAGGCTTTGTAAACCCCGGTGGCTGAGACAAAATAACGGTAATGTCTCTCGCCCCCATCGCATAAGCCTGCTTTGCAGGTATGGCATCGGCAACGCCTCCGTCCACATAGCGCCGATCATCGATAACCGGTTGCTCCCTAAAAGCCGTGGGTAAAGCGCAAGAGGCAACCATAAGATCATCAACGTTATCTTCGTTCGCTTGAAAATATTCACATAATCCAGAATTAACATTGGTAACACCCACAAATAAATCGATATCAGTACCAATATGCGGTGCTCGTATGTCAAGAGACTGTTTTGAGTGATGCCACAACCAATGAACATCGGTCATATGGCCACCTTGAACAAAACGAAGTGGACTAAAAAACTCTCGCTTGGTCGCATACTGTAAAATAATTTTTTTGCTTAATCCCTGCATATGAGTGACATAGGTAGACAGGTTAGTCGCCCCCGCGGAAACACCAATTGCAAAGTCAAAGGCAAAATAGTGCTCATCCATAAGCTTGTCTAACACACCTGCGGCAAATACACCTCGCATGGCGCCACCTTCAACCACTAATGCTCGTTTCATACATTTAACCTTCCCTGTTATTGCATTTCTGTGTAAATGCCATTAATAGAGATGGTGATACAAAATTCGCGCCATTAGGGCGTATTAAACCAACTTGGATAATTCACAAAAAAATAACAGGTTTATAAAAGGCGCATAGATAGAGAGCGAACTAAAAAGAGGCAAAAAGAGGTACGAATAAAAAACCGCAATATCGTCGATATTGCGGTTTACATTTGTTTCGTCGGATACACGCTGAGCGTGTTAAGAATTTACTTCATGGAAACAGTCAGCGTTGGCATTGCACCATCAGGACCTGAAACTTTGAATTCATACAGCCCAGCTTCAGCCACATCTATCATCAGGTTGTTATTACTACTTCCCAGAATTTTTGGTGTACCTACACTTACCGCATTGGTCGCTGAGTCATTAGGGTTGCCTAAGTTTACCGTTGACCAATCTTCTGAGGCGACTTTGAACTCAACCGCTCCAGCACTCAACTCTATTTCAGCAACATAATCACCAGCACCTAAATAGGAGAACCTATCAACGGCCTCCCAACCATTCATGCCACCACGAACATATACATCGGTTTCACCCCAGAAATCCTCTTTGTACACACCAATAGTAGGTGCATCCTCATTTGACACATTAAAAACAAATACATAGCGATCGGCATTTTCAATAGTGAGGATAAGGTTATCATTGGTCGCTGCCAATCCAACGGACTGCCCAACAACCACATTTCTATCACTGTCGTCGCTACTAAGCGCTCCGAAATTAACGGTACTCCAGTCTTCAGAAGCGACTTTAAATTCATAGGTACCAGGCTCTATATCTCGAGCAAACGTATAGATACGGCTTCCTTGGTACTGGAATTCTTCAGCGGTTCCCCAGTCGTTCATTGCACCACGAAGATACACTGGCGTGCCAACATAGGGCTCCTCATTCTCTACTGTCAACACTGGCGCTTCGCTTTCACTGGCATTAATAGTAAATAGATACGTAGCATCGATTGACGGCGTAAACGCAAGGTTTGTATTGGTTCTACCTAATACTTTTTCAACGCCATCCGTTACCGTACCATCATCACCTTCTACTGCTCCGAAGTTCACCGTATCCCAGTCTTCAGATGCAAACTTAAACCCATAGGTCGTCCCGCCAACAAGCGGTACCGAAACGTTATAAATACCGTCACCTCGATAGGTAAATGCATTATCTAAAGACCATCCATTCATGTCGCCACGTAAATAGGCCGTAGTATCGCCATAAGGCACCACATCAGGAGCGCCTGATGTCGCAAATGCACTTAGCCCGTAGCCTTGCGCACCGGATTGAGGCTTAACAAAAACGGCAATGGTTAACGCTGGTACAGTAAAAGTGCCATTGCCATCATCACCTTCTGTAAACATTGCGCCTCGCACGCTGCTGTCAACTGAATTTGCATGAGTAGCATGTAAAATAAAGCCTGTGGCAGTATTTACTGTAATGGTTTTCTCATTATAGCCCGAGTTAATCAGAACCATAATCGCGTCATTCATCATATCAATATCGGCACGAACAGTATCATCAGTTTGGGCAGCACCATCGTCGATGCTCATGGCAATTAAGCCTTTTTGCTGATTACTGCCAATATTATGAAAACCAATGCGATCGATAATATCGCGAGCGTTAGTTAACCTAAACAAGGGGCTGGACATCCGAATTGAAAGTAGCTCTGCAAACACATCAGAGGCAAACATTATGTCAGCTGTCGATGCGGCGCGCTCTGGGTTGTAAATGAACTCGCCCATTTCTTCCCAGCGAGCCTCATTGTCTTGCGCAAGTGGTAAACCTACATTCCAGTTGTTGGTGCCATAGGTAAAGTCAACATAGTTAAACCAGTCACCGGAATCATAGGTATTGCGGTCCATAGACTTAGAGCGCAGCATGTCGCCGCCCATTTGTAGAAACGGAATGCCTTGAGCGACTAAGTTAATCCCCATGGCCACATTTTGCGCTCGAACGCGCTCTTGCAAGCTGATGTCTTGCGGCAATGTGTAGTTCAATTGATCCCAAAGGGTTTCATTATCATGCTTAGACACATAGTTAATGATGTCTGCCGGATCTTCAGCGTAACCGCCTAAATTACTGGTGGCCCCCGCACTACCCGATGAAGTCTCTAGAACGTAGTCTTTCAGTGTGCCAATCAAGCTCATTTTTACGCGGTCTTGGTCGCTAAGCAGCGCGTCTGAGTCAGGAGAGAAAATGTTCCCCTGACGGATGGCCTCGCGAATACGATCGTTAAACGTGCCAATTTCAGAACCTGCCATATTTAGCTGATTAGCCTGCTCATAACCCCGCTCTATCTTGGTCCACCCCTCGCCGTAGAAATAATTATCTTCATCAACTGTCAGCACCGCTTCACGCAAACGCAGCATAGTGTCTTTAGTTGCCTGGCTCATAATGTCAAAACGGAAAGAGTCATATTTGTAGTGCTCAGCCCACATGAGCAAAGAGTCCTCCATAAACTTTTCCATCATCACATTGCGCGGTTCTGTATCATCACAGCATGTTTCGCGAACAATCGCTCCAGTATCTACCTCATAACGGTGGTAGTACCCTGGTACCGTTTTATCGAGTACAGACTTTGAAAATACACCCGACGCGTTTGTATGGTTGTACACAACATCAAGCGCAACGCGAAGTCCCATTTCGTGCAGCGCTTGCACCATTGCTCGCATCTCTTTAATGCGCTCTACACCTTCAGCACTTGACGCATAGCTTCCTTCAGGAGCATTAAAGTGATGGGGATCGTATCCCCAGTTAAATGTGTCTATACCGCGAAGATCATTAGTAAGCTGTTGCGCTTTTGCCGCTTCAGCAAGAGGGTCGTAGCTGTTATACACGTCTATCAGACGCGTATTTTCATTCTCTTCTTCGCATACTGCAGCCTCATTATTTAAACGACATAGCTCTCCCACGGTGTCATATAAATCAACTGTATTCGTAGGGTCTTCATCGATGGTGGCAATATCATTTGCCGGTAAAATGTGAAAGTAGTTCAGTCCTGCGTCAACGAGCTTTTGAAGATGCGCAACAGGTGCTGTGCCCTCCTCCGTAAAGGCGAGGTACTTGCCGCGATTTTCTTCAGACGTAGATTCGTCCAAGACACTAAAATCTCGTATATGCCCTTCGTAAATCACGGCATCTTCAGGGTTTTGGATAGTTGGAATTGTGTGAGAATCCCACCCTTCGGGTTTTAAGTCTTCATCTGCAAGATTCACAAAGCGTGAGAATCGTCCATTGGTGCTTAGCGACACTGAATAAGGGTCGGTGACCAATAATGTTTCTATATTGCCCGTATTAGGATGAAATACCGTTATTTCATAACGATATAGTTGCCTATCTAACGTGCTATCACCCTCGTACTTCCAAATGCCTGAATCGTTATCACGCACCATCTCAATACGCTCTGATAAACTCTTATTGTCGTTGTAAATAAGCAATTCGACATTAGACGCGGTAGGTGCCCACACTGCCGCAGTTATGCCGCTGTCGTGATAAATTCCACCTAATAGAGCTTCATCTGCATCATTTTCACCTCGAGTGAACAATGCATCAATCGCATTAGCAAGCTGAAGTCCGGTTGCCGCAACTAGATTACCTTCGCTGTCATACCCGCCTAGCGCAGTTTGTGTGGTGATAACGCTTTTTGCATCATCAACAGACCAATTACCTTCCCAAGCAGTTAGTTCACTCAAATGAGGAGCCAGTGCCGCCTGCTCATCAGTTAAGGTTGAAGGAATCAGTTCGACAATCGTTCCATTGATGCCATTTTCTAACGTACTTTCTAAATTCGCCGTAGCCGAGTAATGTAATTTAACTGTGGCTACTGACTCAGGTACGTCCCACAATATGGTATTAGCATCTAACCAGTGGGCGCCAAAACCCTCAATATCAACTGCCTGAGGCCCCAAAGACATAATAGGGAATTCGAACAGCGTAGGCTCGCCTGATAGCGTAAAGTTCATGCGCACAAATGTTTCGTCATCCTGAACAAGAGACGCTTGAAAATCGCCTCCGCCCAGTTCTTTACCCGCATCATCTGTACCTTTATGGATGATAAAGTTGTGACAATCGTCATAACCTTCTTTGAGTTCTAAAATCCAATACGCGCCATAGTTTGCGTCTACCCCATTATGCACACGCCCGTTAGCCCAATCTGTATCGGCGTCGGCATACGCATCGCAGGTATCATTATTCCAAGTATGTAAACGCCAGCCTTCGTAGGCCGCATCATTACTACTATTGTCTGCATCGACTGCTGCCCGGTTGTAATACAGTACAGCTTGGTTTTCCCCCGGGGTAAACACTGGCATAGGCAGAGACGGATCGGCGCCGACGACACAAGCGTCATTGGTTTCGTTAGGTACAGTTGGCGCTTCACACGCAATAGGCGGAGGCGCAACACACTCAGTGCCCGTTTCATCGGGTACGTTAGGCACGTCACAAGTTAATAATTGGTTGGTGCCAGACTCTACATCCGAGCCCCCACACCCTGTTATTATAAAAGCGCCTACTATCAGCACGGCTAACCGCCATACTCTTAAGCGAGTAAACATAGTGTTCTCCTGATTTGTTCTTATATTTGTAGCTTTTATTTTGGCTTTAAATAATGGGATAACGTTGCACAAGGCTAAAGATTTCATAAACGGTATGTCATCCCTAAGAAGTACTGAGTGCCAAAGTATTGAATAGTGCCGGTTTGTTCTTGTGACGAGAAATAGCTGCGAGTGGGCTCATCGGTAAGGTTATTTACCTGAAACAATACGCTCCAATTCTCATTCAATTCGTAAGACGCTTGATAGTCAACGACAAGCTCAGAATCGAAATTGACCACCTGATCGTTAACGGCAACTTGTTGAGAAACAAACGAATCTCTAAAGCGTGTGGAAAGTCGGGTTTCAAATCCCTCGTATTCCCAAAATGCGGTAAGAGTGGCTACGTTTTCAGACAAACCAGGCAGGTTCGTTGCGTAAATGCCATCGCCAAGTGTGCGCTGGATCTCACTTTCTGTGTATGAGTAGCTTGCGCTTATGCCTAGTCCAGACCAAAAACCAGGTAACATGCTGTAAATTTGCGTATAGGCGATTTCGATACCACGAATGTAGCCACCTTCTGCATTGTTAACTGCTGTACTGTAGCTTCCGTTCTCTGTAGGCACCGTAACAAATAGCGGGTCACCGTTAGCATCTACGGCTAACTCTGACTCCTGGCCTGTAAATTCTGGCGTTAAATACACCGGTACTTGCACAGAATCAGGCGTAACAATGCCATTCCCTTCAAAGTCGTATGGGTCTATTTCGATGTCTTCAACAAACGATTCAATATCCTTGTAGAAGCCTGCTAAAACTAATGCACCTTCGGTTTCGCTGAAATAGTACTCCCAAGACACGTCGTATTGAGTGGCGTAAAATGGCTCTAAATACGGACTATTACGGGCGTTACCATTGACTCGAGCAGTTGGCGTAGATAGGGTTATTTCCCCAGAATCTCGGTCTTGAAACGCGGTAACTACCTCTACGTTTGTCGAAGCATTTGCAGCAAAACGATTTATTGGTGCCCGCCCCATAACCTTTGCAGCAGCTACACGTAATTGCATATCGTCGTTAAGCTGAAAATTTAGGTTGATTGAAGGCAGCACATCGCTGTATTCGTGGCTAAGTAATGCAGGTCGATAAAAGTTATTAATAAGGCCTACATCATCGGTAATGTTTTGCGCACCCGCAGTTGGGTCGCTAACTTCTTCGGTTGCGCCGGTTTCTAAATCAGAAATTAGCTGCGTGGCACGCTGAAGCGTGGTTGAGCGTTGTTTACTTTTTACATAACGTACCCCCACGTTACCGGTGACAGGTAAACTTCCAATTTCCGTATTGATTGCTGCCATTAAGTAGGCTGAATTCACAGTTTCAAATACGTCGCCACTTTCTTGTAACGTCCAAGCAGTTGCCGGTCCTGTGCCTGGGCCATTTATTACCCCTGCAGCACCAGGCCCCCAAGTTTGAACCGGTACCGGCCTGCCGTCTGGAAACCACGCGTTTAGTGCACTGTCCAAATCTACTGACAGATAACTGGGGAAATAGCCAAAGTCGCCGCTCCAGTCTACCTGTTCCACCATCTCGGAGGTTAGTTTTAGCGGAGGTTGGCTTACTGAGAATGCGCTGTCGTTTCCATACTCAAACACAGAGCGATCGTTGTTATATTCTCTGTCTGAATAGCGGTAACCAAATTCCAAGCCGGATATAACGGGTGAATCTATAAAATATTGAAAATCAATTCTGTAGGCATCTAATTCGTCTTTATTTTCAAACGGGTAAATACCATACTTGCTTACCATCACTCGGTCGGTGTCGGTAAACGCGCTCATTTGATTAAAACCTAGGTCAGGTAGGTCTAATCCATTGAGTAAATACGATATTTGAACATTCTCATCAAAAACAGGGTTGGCGGCATTGGCATCCTCGCCCACTAAAGACCACAACAAACCGTTTCTAAAATCGCTCTCAGCGGTAGAACGAGAGATGTCGAACTGAACCGCTAGGTCGGCACTAATTTCCCAATTGGCATTTACACCAAAGTTTGCAACGCTATCAAAATCTTGATTGTCATCGTTTACCAATTCTACGCGAGTAAAGCTATTGTCTGTGCGAGAAAATGTGCCGCCAATCACGCTATTGTTTACGACGGTAGGGTTAGTGATCCCTGCGTTAATCCCGCCCAGTTTTACTCTAAAACCTCGCGCGAAGGCTTCAGAGTCAAACTTTGATATAAAGGCGTCGGCTTTTAGCGTAAAGGTGTCGATTGGTGCCCATTCAATGGCGGCCACATAACCATCGCGAGTTTCCTCCCCCCCTTTGTGCTGCATTTCAAACCCTTCGGATATGTACTCACATTCCACACATGAGTCAGGCCCATCAGCGTCACCCTCAATGCCGTCTACATCCACAAGTCCGTTGTAAGCCAAGCCTATAAACTGAGTTGAAACACTCGGTTGAAATAAGCGGGCATACCCTAACGACACGCCTACCGTGTCATCTAAAAATTTGCCTTGATAGGAAAAGCTAAGACGATGGCCGAATTCCTCTGCGTCGGAAACTTCTGATGCCCTATCGTTATACATCCCTCGCATATTAGCGCTGAATTTATGTTGCTCCTGCATTTTAAGAGGAGATGCTGTCTTTAATTCAACGGTACCCGCAATACCACCTTCGATAAGGGAGGCTTTCGGTGATTTATACACCGCAGCTTCACTGATGAGCTCCGAAGGATATTGGTCAAATTCAATAGCGCGGCTACCGCTTGTAGAAACCTGTTCGCGGCCATTTAATGTTGAAAATACAAAGTCACCAGAAAGCCCACGAATGTTTATCTGTGCTGCTTGGCCACCGGTGCGAACCGCTGAAATACCGGGTAGTCGAGTTAGCGCATCAGCCATTGATACATCCGGAAGACCGCCTAAGTCATCCGCTGAAATCTGCTCTGACACTGTGTCTGAAAAACGCTTTTGGTTTAAAGACTGAATTAAGCTTGTACTAAATCCTCGTACTTCAATGCGCTCAAGTTCTTCCCGTGGGGGAACCTCAACCGCTTGTGTTGAATTAGCTTCTGTGGTGGTTTTGGCTTGTGGATTGTCGGCCTCTTCCTGTGCATGGAGGGGCAAAGAAATAAAGGCCACCCCGCTGCTTATCAGGGCTGCCATTATTGTGCTGGGTTTAAATGTTTGCATGGGTGTCCCATTTTTTGTTTATTATCGACAAGTTAGGACTACAACAGTTAATCCGGACCTTAACTTGCCTCTTTTGTTCCAGTAATGAATCTTACTGTTTTGTACAAAAAGGGAGCAATGCTATGCATACGTATTCATTTACATATCTGCAACATATATTTCAAATACACGGAATTTGCATACATTTAGGTTACAACTTACCTAAATTAGCGACGGGTTTAAAATAGGCTTAATGAGAATATATTAAAAATCAGGATGCTAATAAGCGTATTTAAAACGATGAGGTAAAGCTTAGGATGTAGAAAAATACAGGGATATTTGAAGAGAAATATAAGGTAGATAATTGAAAATAAATCATAAAAGTATGAAAAAAATAACGCTCGGGATCAGTAAAGCAGATGGCTTTACTTAACCTACGTTCCCTTTTTACAACCAATAGAGTGATTGAACAACGATAGAGGTAAATGAAGAAGGGGTAAACACAGAGCCTTTGACAGGAAAGCGAGCTTGCTCTGTGTTAAATCGATGGTAGCTAAATTTTTATACAACCTGATTGAAAGGGTTGGATTTATGGGTAAATATGCAAAAGCGTTTTATAAGCCGCAAAACTGTTTAATAAACATATCGTGAGTCGCAATTTTTCCCACGGGTTCATTTTTGATATTTTTAATATTACGCATTAACTCTAAAAGTTTCTCATCAGACATGGCGTTTGCCAGTGGGTGGTAATCGTTAGCGTCAATGCCCTGCCCCATCATCACCTGTAGCCATGAACTCTCTAAGAAAAGGTCGTTTTGCTCTCTAAAAATGTTTCCCGATGCCTTAAATAATTCTATTTTATGGGTGAGGCTTTTTGGTACTTCCATGTTTCTCACGTCACGCCAAAACTGGCTATCGTTACGTTCGTTTACATGATAATGCAGAATTATAAAGTCGCGAATTTGCTCGTATTCCAATTTAGACTGCTGATTGTACTCATCAATCTGTTCTTGCCTAATGCCATTGTGAGGAAACAGATGAATTAAACGTACCACGGCTGACTGAATAAGATGAATACTGGTAGATTCCAAAGGCTCAAGGAAGCCGCTAGCCAGCCCTACCGCAATGACATTTTTGTTCCACTGCTTGCGTCTACGACCAGTTTTAAAGCGTATAAAATTAGGGTCGGCCAGTGGCTTGGTATCGATATTATTAGATAAAATATCTAGCGCCTGATCGTCACTGTAATAGTTACTGCTGTAAACAAGGCCGTTGCCGTTACGATGCTGCAGAGGAATACGCCACTGCCACCCAGCGCTATGCGCAATAGAGCGAGTAAAAGGGCTTGTGTTTTCATGACGCTCCGAGGGCATTGCCACAGCGCGATCACATGGCAACCAATGGGACCAGTTTTCATAGCCGGTATTGAGGGTTTGTTGGGTAAGCAAACCTTTAAACCCTGAGCAGTCGATGAAAAGATCACCGCTTATTGAGGTGCCATCTTTTAGCGTGACGGCTTTTATATAGCCGTTTTCGGTATGCTGCTCTACCCGCTCTATAATCCCTTCTTTACGAACAACCCCCATTTCTTCGCATTTTTTACGAAGAAAGCGGGCGTAAAGCGAAGCATCAAAGTGATACGCATAGGGCATTTCAATGATGGGATCAGGGGATTTTATGTGGGCAAACTTTCCCGCCTCGCAGGCAAGATAGTTGAGGTCGTATTCCCAAATAGAGTCTTTCAGACCCAATTTTTGCGCGCGTTTAAAATAATGATGAAAATGGCAAAACGCAAAGCTCTTACCCGGCGCACCAAAGGTATGGTAATAGCTATCACCCTGCTCTTTCCAATTCTCGAAACGAATAGCGAGCTTCATGGTGGCTTTCGTTTCTCTGAGAAATTCTTTCTCATCCAAACCGAGCATTTTATTGAGCAGTATAATGGGTGGTATAGTCGCCTCGCCCACGCCTACGGTGCCAATATCTTCTGATTCCACCAATGTAACGTTAACGCGAGAACCTAATAGACGTTTGACAACCGCAGCTGAAATCCAGCCAGCTGTTCCACCACCCACAATTACTACATCTTTTACTGCTGTGTTTGTCATATTTTTGCCACTGCCACTTGTAAACTTCACCTTTTTATTAACGCTTGAGCGTACTTTTCTTTGCTTTAACGATAATAAAAAGAAGGGGTTTACGATAAAAGGCCCCAATCAGCATGACTATTTGGGGCCTTCATTTTTATTTCTATTACTTTGTTTATACCACTTCTAAAGAGAGCGGCACAAGTTCAGCACTTTCAAACATTAGAACGTATAGTTAACGCCTAACAAGAAGTTACGTCCGTACTGTTGGAATTCAGTAATTTGTCTAGAATCCCCAGGGTTTGTGCGGATAGTTGGCTCATCTGTTAGGTTTTGACCTTGCAGAGTAACCCGTAAACCGTAAAGCGCTTCAATGCCAGACTCACTAAAGTCATAACCAATTTGCGCATCCCACTGTTCTACACCAGCATCTTGAATTTGCGCTAGTGAAAGACTTACCGCTCTCGTTTCTGTGCTAAAAGCATCACGCTTGGTGCCAGAAACACGTACTTCAAATCCATTGCTTTCATAAAACGCGGTGAGTGAGTAAGTTTCATCTGATAGTCCTGGTACTGCATCGCCGTTGTCTAACTCACCGTCTAGGAAAGTTGCACTTGCGAACATACCGAAACCTTCAAGAGATTCGTGGAACAAATCAAACGGAATACTACCCTGTACTTCCCAGCCTCTAACGAAACCTTCAAGGCCGTCTTCACGGAAACTCACCACACCGTTAAATGTTGCTGGCGGGACGATATCGTTCTCGTCTAACACGCCATCGCCGTTGATATCGGTTTGACCTGAAGTCTGATGGAAGCCTTCAATGAATGACTCAGAGAAATCACCAATGGTTTGGCCGCTAACGTGCCAGTTAGTTAAGTCTTTATAAAAGAAGCTAACGGCGACGTAACCAGAATCTGCAAAGTAATTCTCATAAGCAATGTCGAATTGGTTTGCTTGAAGCGGTCTAAGTTGTGCATTACCCGAGCTTGCAGACCATGGACCGTTCGCTACGTTTTCAGAAATAATTTGTTGATCGTTAAACGTAAAGCTAACCGTGTTGTTAGGTCTCATGTCATCCATACGTGGACGGCTCAACACTTTACCCATCGCGGTACGGATAAACTGGTTCTCAGCAACTTCAAAGCTCAAGTTAAGCGTCGGTAGAAGATCGTGATACGACGAACCATCAGAGATTGGCGTTACTGCTGTGAAGCCTGTAGGGCCAGTTGTTGTGTTAAAACCAGTACCGGTTTGGTCAACATCAATGATTTGCAGCCCTAAGTTACCTGTAATGAAAATACCACGTAACTCAGTATCAATGCTCAACTTGGCGTATGCAGTCAACAAATCTTCAGTAATAGTATAAGTGTCACCAATACGACCGTTTTCAAACAGCTCTGCTTCCGTTTCAATGTAGTAGCCACTTCTGTAAAGCGCGAGACTGTCGTAGGCTACAACACCTTCTACACCAATGTGGCTTAAGTCAGCTACGCCAATAGGATTTGGAATAGATTCTGAACTTGGCCATAGTGGAGAGGTTAAGAAAGCACCATTGTTGTCTTTTGCTTTTTCACGCTCTTGATAATTTACACCAGCAGTGAATTTAGAGAACATGCCCCAATCAACAAAACCTTCAATATCAAGTCTTACTGCATCTAGAGTTTCATCAAAAATTGGCTCATTCACGAAACCATCTTGCGCAGTGTCTGGACCAAAGCCTTCAACGCCTTGGAATTGTTCAACAGGCGCTAATGAACCGCCCCACGCTTGAGGACCAGCTAGTTGAATTAAAGATGGGTCAGTTAAATCAACACCGTCAAGCGTTGGGTGATCGCTGTAAACCGCACCTGTAGATGTCATTGTCCACGAACGCGGTGTAAGTGGGCGACCATCAACACCGGCGCGGCCTACACCAGAATAACTTTCAATATCAGTAATAGTCTTATCAACTTCACCCATTGAAACGTCTAAAGTTGCCGTCCAGTTGTCGTTAATGTTGTATTCAACGTTAAGACCAAAAGTGGTTAGTTCCGCTTGTTGCTGACGTGAATCGTTACGGATTACTGAATGGAATCCATCGTAGTATCCTGATGTCACCAGACCGTCTTCTACGCCGGTAATGGTGTACTCGCTTGTACCCCACTCAGCACCACCTTCTTCAACGCCTCTTCGAACATCGTTTTCTTCAAAATCAATGTACAGTGCGTCAAATTGAATAGTTAAATCGTCGGTTGGCGCGTATTCAATAACACCGGCAATTGACGTACGCTCTAGCATAGCAGAACGAGTAAATGAGTCGTTACCGCCTAAAATCACAGTGCCATCTGGAACTTCAACACCTTCAGCTGCTTTATCAGGGTTTGCAGGTGCATATCCCCAACCACGGAAGTATTTTTCTTGACGCGGTGATTCCATATCAGCAACAACAAGTGCAACACCCAATGTGTCGTTTGCAAACTGATCTACGTAGTTAAACGATATTCTGTGACCATTGTTGTCAAAATCTGGGTTACCAGAATCTTCACCGTTCATTTCAAAGCTGCCGTTAATTGCAAACGTTTCTTTTGCTGTTAACGGGCTTACTGTTTGAATGTCGATGGTACCACCGATACCCTGAGTCATAAGACCGGCTTCAGGTGTTTTATAAACAAGTATGTTAGAAACGATTTCAGTAGGGTACAAATCGAACTCAACCCCACGGTTATCACCCATACCTAATAGTTCGCGTCCATTAAGCGTCGTACCCACGTAGTTTTCATTAAAACCACGTACTGAGAGACCACTTGTTCTGCCGTTTCTACGCTCACCGGCTAGACCAGGAAGGCGAGCTAGTGATTCAGCAATAGAAGTATCTGGTAATTTACCAATATCTTCTGCAGAAAGTGCCTCTACAATTGAGGTGTTGTCCATTTTTATCGCTTGCGCACGTTGTAAACTTCCGCGGATGCCACTAACTTCAATGACTTCCACTGCCGTTTCATCAACTGCGTCTGTATCTGACTGCTGAGCTAGTGCAGGAGCACTACCAAAAGCAACGCCGCCAGCGATAAGCGCTGTCTTAATTAGGTTTGGTTTAAAGTGTTTCATAAAACAGGTGTCCCGTAAGGTTTCAATTTTTGCCTATTTAATTGTTATTGTGACAAAGAAATGACAATAGATTACATGGCGTAATGCTATAGAGGTGTGAGTTATTGCACAATTGCTTGCATACGTATTCAATCCACTTTTTCAACAATACGTTAACATTAGCAGCAAATTTAATTTTGTAAGTTAATTACGCAAAAGGCATAAAAACGGGGCTTTCAGGGCGTTTTGTTGTTCTTTTGTTTCACCAAGGCAAAATAAAATGTAAATGAAATTTGTGTATTAAGACTAGTAAAAGATGATTAGCCATAAAAAAACCCGCTAAAAGCGGGTTTTTTATAACTATGTAAAGTAGCTATTTTAGATAGCTACTTGGCAAATCTATCACTTACCAACCAGTGGTTTCGCGTAGTGCTTTACCAATGTCAGCTAGAGAGCGCACGGTTTTAACGCCTGCATCTTCTAGTGCTTTAAATTTCTCGTCAGCTGTACCTTTACCGCCGGCAATGATTGCACCAGCGTGACCCATACGCTTACCTTCAGGTGCAGTCACACCCGCAATGTAAGAAACAACAGGCTTAGTTACGTTAGCTTTGATGAATTCAGCAGCTTCTTCTTCTGCTGTACCACCAATTTCACCAATCATAACGATAG
>OJFG01000276.1_pt1 | contig 22322 bp, 26 predicted proteins | sample 1594071 | NCBI WGS metagenome assembly OJFG01 (sample SAMN05416818, study PRJEB24817) | seawater metagenome | isolation source: Sea water | place: Canada:Atlantic | collected 2013-07 | reverse complement strand
CGATTGGTCTGCTGATTGCAATCGCTCCCGTTGTGGTGATGCCGATCCTGTTGATGCTTCAACGAGGACCGTGGCGAGGCGGCGCTGGATCTGGAATTCCTTCAACGATGAACGCGCTGGAAGATCCATCGTTGATGCCAGATGCGATGGAAGCAGGCAGCACGCTGCACAGAGGAATCCTTTGGTCGGTAGCGACAGCAGCCATGTTTCCTCTGGGACGGGAAGGTCCAGTGGTGCAATTTGGCTCAGCGGTGGCACGCGCCACGCAAAAACGTTGGCCCAATTGGATGCCAGCTCTCACCGAACGACAGATGGTCGCCATTGGCGGAGGAGCCGGCCTAGCCGGTGGTTTCAACACTCCTTTGCTGGGCGTTGTGTTCATGCTTGAGGAGCTCACAGCTGAATATTCAATCGTCACGATCTGGCCGGCTTTGCTGGTGTGTGTGGCCGCGGCTGGATTTTCAAACCTTGGAGGAGAACCGATCTTCGGCTTAGGTCTCATCAATGTGTATGCGCCAGAAAAAGAACAACTGATGCTGGCGATTCCGATTGGAATCGCCGCTGGTCTTGTGGGCGGATTCTTCAATCGAGGACTGGTGTGGACCACAGCACGCTTATCTCCATTGGTCCGACAGCGTCCCCTGCGCACCGGTCTGTGCCTAGGCGCCGCACTGAGTTTGCTCGCCCTGTTGAGCTGGGGAACAAGCACTGCGGATGGTGAGGCACTCGTGAAACAACTGCTTGAGCGAGGCTTGCCGGAACTTGGCTCTGAGCATTCTGATTTCAGCTCGGGGATCGTGAGCATTTGGATCACCGTTGTCCGGGTGATCGGTCCCATGCTCGCCCTCGCACCAGGAGTACCAGGCGGGTTAATCGACCCATCGCTCACCTTCGGTGCCGTTCTCGGCTACACGGTCTGTGCGGTGATTGGATTCAGCACCCAAGTGGGCGTAGGGCTTGGCTTAGCAGCAGGACTAGCTGGAGCCACCCAATTGCCCTTGGTCTCCTTAATTTTTTCCTGGCGACTCGTCGGCGATCAACAATTATTTGCAGGAGCTTGTCTCACGGCCGTGATTGCCGCTTACACCGGCCGGCTGGTCTCGCGAACACCGGTGTATCACGCACTCGCAAAGCTTCAGAGAGCTCCGCGCCTGTAGAAGAGGATGAAGATCACTGCTGGGCCAGCAAGCGTGATGAGAGCAAGAGCCCCAAAATTTGCAATCAGGTGGATGTCAAATCCCATGGAAGGAAAGCAGTTGATCAGCGTGATGCCTCCAAAAGGGTACGGGGCGTTCCACCGCATTGCCCTTATCGAGAGGTATCACTGTGATGCCTTGTCACAGCAACCTCTGAATTGAACCATGAGCCGCCCGCCCCTTCACTGGTCCTGCCTGAATCACTGCGGTGCTTGTTGCAGGCTTGCTCCGGCTGAACGACAGGACGCTCTTGAAGCGTTATCGGACGATCAGCAAACGATCTATCTGGAGATGGTGGGGGAGGACGGATGGTGCAGGCATTTCGACCAAGGAGGCCGGCGCTGCAGGATTTATGAAGACCGCCCTGACTTTTGCAGGGTGAGCGGATTGGCCGATTTATTTGCGGTACCTGAGGAGGAGGTCAATGCCTTCGCTATTGATTGCTGTCGGCAGCAAATTCGATCGGTTCATGGCGGAAGAAGCCTGGAACTGCGTAAGTTCGAGCGGTTGATTCGCTCACCTCAGGATTCCGATGACTGAAGCAGGTAGCGACAGCAAGCTTGGTTTTAATGCCGTTCTACTGAGCACCTTTACCACCGTTTTCCTCGCTGAATTGGGTGACAAAACCCAATTAGCCACCCTCCTTCTGTCCGCCCAATCCGGCGAGCCATGGTTGGTGTTCATCGGGGCCGCGCTGGCGTTGATCTGTTCAAGTCTGGTGGGCGTTCTGGTGGGACGTTGGCTCTCCACCATCCTTCCCCCAGAACGCCTGGAACAAATGGCTGGTTTGCTGATGGTTGGACTGGGTTTGTGGCTGGGAAGTCAAGCCTTGCAGTCACTGATAGAGACCCAATCACGCTGAATTGTTATGGACTTCACCCTTCTCATTTCCACGTTTGTGACCGTGTTCTTGGCAGAGCTCGGTGACAAAACCCAACTGGCAACAGTGGCGATCAGCGGCACATCGGATCGACCGTTGGCGGTGTTTCTCGGATCCTCCAGCGCCTTAGTCCTCGCCAGCTTGATTGGAGCTGTTGCTGGAGGGTCTTTGTCCGCTGTGATTCCCGCCGACTGGCTGCAACTGGCGGCCTCAACTGGATTTCTAGTCATCGGAGGCCGCTTGCTGATGCCCATGCTCCAAGCCGGACTGGGATCCAGCCAGACCGACGACTAAGAGGGGGATTGCGCCCAGTCGGGCGATTAGAGTTGGATTGTCATTGACTGATTGCATTACCAACTCTTCGAGTGCAACGGTTTTGATTCAACTCCCGGTCCTGAAGGCCGGTTTCTTTCACGCTCCGATGAAATTCACGGTCGCCGACCTTCTCGACCAGGTCCCCCAAGACGGCTCGCTTGAGGTCAGCAAACTCGAGAAGATTCTCCGTCTAACCAACCGAGCCGACAAGCAGTCACTCAGCATTGCGCTAAAGGGCCTTAACCGCCTTGGTGTGCTGAGCCTTGAAGAGGAGAGTTCGATCTCCCGTGGTGACGACATTGGCTTCATTGAAGCCCGTTTGCGCTGCAGCAGCAAAGGATTCTGTTTTGCCATTCGTGATGACGGCGGCGAAGACATTTACATCCGTGACCATCAGCTGAATCACGCTTGGAATGGCGACCGCGTGTTGGTGCGCGTCATCCGCGATGCAGGTCGTCGTCGATCTCCAGAGGGCGGGGTGCAATGCATTTTGCAAAGAGCAACCACGAGCCTTTTGGCCCAAGTGGAACAACAGGATGATCGACTGCTCGCCGTTCCCCTCGATGATCGTCTTCTCGCCTCCATCGAGCTACCCGAGGGAGATAGCAACTACCAACTCGAGGGACCAGCCACATCAGTGGTGGAAGTACAGCTGGACCGATACCCGATCGCTCAACACCCAGCCCGCGGCCATGTGGCCCGTTCGCTGCCCCTCAATGGCGGTGTCGATGCTGATCGCGATCTCCTACTCACCAAGGCCCATTTGCATTCCAGGGCCAGTGCCCCAAGAACAACGATTAAGGCTCCAGCAGATAAGCGGCGTAAAAACCTCACCGATCAGCCCTGTTTACTCCTGAACAACTGGGTAATTGATGGTGCTCCCCACCTGCCTGCAGTTCATGTCATCCCCCATGAAGGTGGAACCCAGCTTTGGATTCATGCTCCTGCGATTGCTGAACGCGTGAACCCCGGCAACAGTCTTGATCTGTGGCTGTGCGAACAAAGCGAAGCAATTTGTTTGGGAAATAAGTGGATCCCGTTGCTGAGTACCAACATCTCCAAAGCTGCAGCTTTTAAGGTTGGAGACTCACAAGCGGCGGTAAGTCTTCGTATTGATCTCGATGCAGAAGGCGAAGCTCGCGACTGGGAATTTTGTCTGACTCAGATTCGGCCTGTCGCTGAAGTGACGTCGGAGGCTTTGGCTGCTTTGGCGGGGCGCAAGCCCCGATCTCGTGCCATCCCAGCAGCACTCAAATCGATCAAAGATCAGATCGGACAACTCGAGACTCTGATCTTTTGTGCCAAAGCTCTTCATGCCGCAGATTTGAGACATGGCCAAATTGAATTGGATCTCCCAACACCCGATTTGGAAACGCTTGGAGACCTGCGAGTCACCGAACCTGATGGTGGCAATCGGCAATGGATTGAACCGCTAAGGGAAGAGGATCCCTTCTCAATCTTGGCTGTGTTTCTGCGAGCAGCTCACGCCACCTGGACTGAGCATTGCCTGGATTTCAATCTTCCAGCTTTCGTGCTGCAAGCCAATGATCCCGACAGTGGACCGCTGAACGATGTCGCCAAAGCAGCCATTGCCTTAGAGCTGCCTCTCTCTCTCGATGAAGAGGGCACCACCTCAGCTTCAGAACTTGCACAAGCCTTAATCGCAAGCCCATCGAGACGGGTGCTCAATCTGCAGCTGCGACACACCCTCCCCGATCCCCAGTACCGCCTGATCCAGTCGAAGGCCAAGCACATCGCACTCGCCGGTGAAGACGATCAATCATCGATTGAGACGGAAGATGGTCTTGGAGACATCGACACTGCAAACGACACTGATGAGATAGCTGGTCCTGCTCAGGATGGATCGACTCTCCTATTGGCTCCTTGGTGCTGTCCCAGCCTGCATTACGCCGATTTATTGAACCAGCAGGTGTTGTGTCAGCTGCTCAACGACGGCAAGGATCGTCCCAGCGTTCGCCAAAAAGAAACGGTCAACTTGGGCAGCAAAGGTGCCGCTTCAAGGATGACCTGGCCGCTGTTTAGCGGGTCGCTCCAACAACGCTTGCAGGAGCTTCTCCAAGAACGCCAACTGCAACGGCTCAATTCCCGGCGTCGCCAGCAGACAGAGCTTCGCAGAGATGTGATTGCAATGGCTCAAGCACGAAGCGCGGAACCCATGCTTGATCACGAGCAGCAAGGCGTCATCAGCGGCGTTCAGAGTTATGGATTCTTCGTGGAGATTGCCCCCTCCATGGTGGAAGGTCTGGTGCATGTCAGCTCCTTGAACGACGATTGGTACGAATATCGCTCGCGCCAAAATCGATTGGTGGGGCGTCGTAATCGCCGCATTTACAAACTTGGAGATCCCGTCACGGTTCGGGTCACCAAAGTGGACGTCCTGCGCAATCAGATCGACCTGGACATCGTGTTGAGCTCGGAAGAAACACAGGAAGAGTCACCGATACCTGTGGCCGTGAGTGAGGGTTAGGGACGTGTCCTTCTTGGAGCAACCTGATCGTCCCTATGTCTTAGGGGTGAGCGGTGCCTCAGCCCAACCGCTTGCCGAGCGGGCCCTCCAACTATTGCTTCAGCAGGGACGCAGCGTTCACCTGATCATGAGTCGGGGGGCTCATGAGGTTTGGCTAGCCGAGCAATCCATCCAGGTTCCCGTCGATCCTGAGCTTCAGGAACGATTTTGGAGATCGCGGCTGAATGTTGAAACTGGATCGTTGATTTGCCATCGCTGGGGAGATCAAGCCGCCACCATCGCCAGTGGAAGTGTGGCAACCAGGGGCATGGTGATTGTTCCTTGCTCAATGGGCACCGTGGGGCGTATCGCCGCCGGAGTAGCCAGTGATCTGCTTGAACGTTGTGCCGATGTTCATCTCAAGGAGGGACGACCACTGGTGCTGGCACCGAGAGAAATGCCATGGAGCCTGATTCATCTTCGCAATCTCACAACTTTGGCTGAGGCGGGAGCGAGAATTGCACCACCCATCCCTGCCTGGTACAGCCAGCCCCAAAATCTCAGCGAGATGATTGATTTCTTGGTGGTAAGACTCTTCGATTCCCTGGGCGAAGATTTGAGTCCTCTAAACCGTTGGCAGGGTCGCCAGCCATGACATCCTTTCAACGCTTGCTGCTGATTCCCTGTCTGAGTCCGGTGGTGTTGATGTTGTTGATCGCCTCACTCAATCTCGGACAATCGTCATCGTTGCGGGTGCTCACATGGAGATTGCCCACATTGCCCATTGGGGCCTGGATTGCGGTCGCAACGGCCTTGGGATCGAGCGTCACTGCTGTGGCTGGATTGGCGATGGTGACCTCGAGACCTGTGCTGCGCCGAGAGGTTCGTCGGCCGGCAAAAGGGCCCGATGTTCAAGAGCCGTTGCCTCGTGAGCAACCCCATCAGGCCAGATCAGCTCAACCCACGCCTTGGCCAGAAAGGGATGTGCGCGATCCCGCCCCAACCGTCTCAGTGCCCTTCAGGGTGGTGCATCGAGGCAGCCAGGCCAACGCAACACCAACCCAATCCACAGACACCAAGCCCGTCCGGCCAAAGCAACAACAGGCCGACCCATCGACTGCCGATGCAGGGGGAGGAATGGGGGCTGATGCCGACGATTGGAATCAACAGATTGGCGATGATTGGTAGAGAGAGCACTGGGCTGTCTACAGTTCGCCCAGCAATCAAAGTCCGGTGAGCGAAACTCCCGAAACACCCAAAGCGGCTGCCAAAGCAGATGCCAAACCAGCGGCTAAGCCAGCAGCAAAACCCGCTCCGAAGCCAAAGCTGGAGGACAAACCCTTTCAGGCGTTCATTAAGGACGATCTCATCCCATCCCTCAGCAAAGCGCTGAGCAGCAATCACCAAATCACCGCTTCGATCGAGCTCATCGAAGGGGATCGTCCTGTCGTTGGTGGCCAATGCTGGATGGTCACCGGTGCCTTACCAGGAGACCGGCGGTTCTGGGTCTGTTTTGAATCGGATTCGATTACATCCGGTAAAACCATTGCGCTTGCAGAATCCGGAACGGAACCAAGCTTGCTGGAATCCTTTTTGATCGATGAGAAGCGCATCAACCTGGCCCTTCTCCAGTCCCGATTGCTACAGCGGCTGAATGGACAAAAATGGCTGGGTGGGAATTAACTGAGAGGTCGTAACACTGGGCTGTTTGTTACCGGAGGGCGACCTACGATGAGTCGTAGTGACTGACGCAACCGATGGTGCCTCCAACAGCCGTGACGGAAGCCACAGCAGCACCAGGGTCCAACGTTACGGCGAAAGACCCGGAGAAGGACACGATCCTGACCCCTCGTTTTTACACGACAGATTTCGAGGCGATGGCCGCGATGGATCTGCGTCCAAATGAGGCAGAACTAGAAGCCATTTGCGAAGAATTCCGAAAGGATTACAACCGCCATCACTTTGTTCGCAATGGTGAATTTGATGGAGCTGCAGATCAGCTTGATCCAGAAACTCGCAAAGTTTTCGTTGAATTTCTAGAACAAAGTTGCACGTCTGAGTTTTCAGGGTTTTTGCTTTACAAAGAACTCAGCCGTCGGATCAAAACCAAAAACCCACTTCTCGCCGAATGCTTCTCGCATATGGCCCGTGATGAGGCGCGGCACGCCGGCTTCCTCAACAAGTCGATGAGTGATTTTGGTCTGCAGCTGGATCTTGGCTTCTTAACAGCCAGCAAAAGCTATACATTTTTTAAGCCAAAATTTATTTTTTACGCCACATATCTTTCTGAAAAAATTGGTTACTGGCGTTACATCACTATTTTCCGCCATCTCGAACAAAATCCCGACTGCAAGATTTTTCCGATCTTCAACTTTTTCGAGAATTGGTGCCAAGACGAAAATCGCCACGGTGATTTCTTTGATGCCTTGATGAAAGCTCAGCCAGACACCGTGAGGGGATTGCGCGCACGACTGTGGTGCCGTTTCTTCCTTCTAGCGGTGTTCGCCACTATGTATGTGCGTGATGTGGCACGCAAGGAGTTTTACGAATCCCTGGGTTTGGATGCTCGTGAATACGACCGTTTGGTCATCGACAAGACCAATGAGAACACCGCACGGGTGTTTCCAGTGGTTCTCGATGTCAAGAATCCACGCTTCTTCAATGGTCTGGAACGCTTGGTGAACAACAACGCTGCGCTCAGCGCCGTGGATGCCACCCAAGCCCCTGCACCCATCAAATTGCTGCGCAAACTTCCCCATTGGGTGGCCAATGGTGCTCAGATGGCATCCCTGTTCTTGATGGCACCGATCCGCAGCGAGCAATTCCACCCAAGCGTTCGTTGAGAGCTGGCAACTGACTTGGCCCTCTGTCTCCGATGTCTTCCGCGATTCTCCATAATCAAGGTTGACGCGCACGAGGGGCTTGGTCCAAACCCATCCCGCTCTTAACCAGACCTTCACTCTGGATCCGAGCCACACACCCTGGAAAGATCGCCTGGAAACGCTTCTTCAGACAGGGGTTCGTGCTGGTGCTGATCTTGTTGAAGTGTTCCTAGAACGCACGGATCACTTAGGTGTTCTTGCAGAACAGGAGCGCATCACGAGTGTGTCTCCATCCTTTGGAATGGGCGCTGGAATTCGCGTCTTCATGGGTCATCGAGATGGGTTCGTGAGCACAAACGATCTCAGTGAATCCGGTTTAGCCCAAGCCCTTGATCAAGCCTTAGCCATGCTCGAATTGGAGCACAATGCTTTGCAGCATGAGCGAGGCTTTGAAGGACTCAGTCAGCTCAGGGATTTCGGAGCCAATAAGGACACCTGGCTCGCGCAGTCTCCTGAGCTCAGTGAAATCACGCAGCGACTTCTGGAAGGAACAGCTCGACTCGATCAGATCGGACAGCACCTAGAGGTACGTCGAGGCAGCTTTTCACGAGACTGGCAAGAGGTTCTTGTCGCTGCCAGTGATGGGACCTATGCCCGCGATATCCGCCTGCATCAGTCCAGTGGCCTCAGTGTTTTAGCCGCCGATGGCGAGCATCGAGCGAGCATTGCCCGCCGATTTGGATCTAGCGACCGCCCGGATGATTTACGGGAATGGGATGTGGATGCAGCTGCCAATGAAGTGTGCAGCAGTGCAGCAACCATGCTTCATGCCGATTACGTGGACGGAGGACAGATGCCCGTGGTCCTCGCCAATCGTTTTGGAGGCGTCATTTTTCATGAAGCCTGCGGCCATCTGCTTGAAACCACCCAGGTGGAACGCGGGACAACCCCATTTGCAGATCAAGTTGGAAAAACGATTGCCAACCCTGCAGTGACCGCCATTGATGAAGGTCTCAGTACCGGCGCCTTTGGGTCCCTGTCCATGGACGATGAGGGGATGGAATCGCAGCGCACGGTCTTAATCGAGCAGGGCGTCTTAAAAGGATTCCTGAGTGATCGTGCGGGAGAACTACGCACCGGTCATGCGCGGACCGGTAGCGGCAGGCGACAAAACCACGGCTTCGCAGCGGCAAGCCGCATGCGCAACACTTACATCGCAGCCGGTCCGCACAGCACCGATGACCTGATCCAATCGGTCGACCGTGGCCTGTATTGCAAGTCCATGGGCGGTGGAAGTGTGGGACCAACCGGTCAATTTAATTTCTCTGTGGAAGAGGGCTACATCATTGAAAATGGCCAACTTGGCCGTCCGGTCAAGGGAGCAACGCTGATCGGTGAAGCCAAGGAAGTGATGCCAAGGATTTCCATGTGCGCCAACGATCTCGACTTAGCTGCTGGCTACTGCGGATCAGTGAGCGGCAGCATTTTTGTGACCGTGGGGCAACCCCACATCAAGGTTGATTCGATCACCGTGGGAGGCCGTTGACCATGACCCATACACCTCTCAATGTGGAAGAGCTGCGGGATCAGCTCCACGCCCTAGCAACCAGGGACGGGATCCGTCAGTGGGATCTTGGAGCCAGCCGAGGAATGAATGCCTCGGTCCAAGTGGACCGTGGTGAAGCCAAGCAAATGAAGGCGGCTCAACGCAGTTCAATCACGGTGCGCGTATGGAATGAGCAAGGACTAGTTGGTGTGACAAGCACCTCTGATCTTTCACCAGGAGGACTCGACAAAGCCCTCAAGGGCGCTTATCAGGCTAGTTCCTTTGGCAATGCAGAAGACATCCCAGGGTTCTCGCCGCTGGCCACGGCAGCGATCCCCGAGCTTGATCGACCGCTGAAACCCTCTCAGAGCATTCAGACGTTGCTGAGCACTCTGAAAGATGTGGAAGGTGAGTTGCTTGCCAAACACCCTGCGATTGAAACCGTCCCCTACAACGGTTTGAGCGAAGGCAATAGCGAGCGGATTTACCTCAACAGCGAGGGGGCACTCCGCCACATGCAACGGACGCAGGCCAGCCTCTACTTGTATGCACGCGCAGAAGAAAGCGGCAGAAAACCACGCAGCGGTGGGGCCGTTCGTGTGGCACTAGGTAGTGCTGATCTTGACCTGGGTGGCTGCATTCAGGAAGCCGCAGAACGCACCATCAGCCATCTCAACTACCAACCGATCGATACCGGTCGTTATTTGGTCTGTTTCACACCGGAGGCATTTCTAGATCTTCTTGGTGCATTCAGCAGCATGATGAATGCCAGATCCATTCTTGATGGCGTCAGCCTGAGCAGCAAGGAATCGCTTGGCCAACAACTCGCCGTGCCATTTTTCAATTTGCACGACAACGGCTTGCATCCCGCTCATGTAGGAGCAGCTGCCTTTGATGGAGAAGGCACACCAACCAAACGTCTCTGCCTGATCGGCAACGGAACGTTGGAAAATCTGCTTCATTCAGAGGCCACGGCTCGTCAGTTTGGTGTGCATCCCACCGGTCACGCCGGACTCGGAGCCAAGGTCTCCGTTGGACCCGATTGGTTTGAAGTGAGTTCAAGCTCAGGCGTGAGCAGCGCCGCCAGCCATCTCGACCATCGCAACGCCAGCGAACCCTTTGTGTTGATCGAGAGTTTGAATGCACTCCATGCAGGCGTGAAGGCCAGTCAAGGTGCTTTTTCACTGCCATTCGATGGCTGGCTCGTGAAGGATGGTGAGCGAATCTCTGTGGAAGCAGCCACGATCGCTGGCGATATCCGAGATGTTCTGAAAGGGATTGTTCACTTAGAACCCAACGAAGTGGTGACCCATCAGGGCGTTTCACCCCATGTTTGGGTGGATGGCTTAGCGATTACAGGCGAAGCCTGAGCCCGCAACGATGAACATTTTGTTCTGGGGAACACCGGACTATGCAGTGCCAACGCTGGTGGCACTGCATCAAGCCGGCCATACGCTTGTGGGAGTGGTCACCCAACCCGATCGACGCCGGGGACGTGGGAAGACATTGATTCCATCGCCCGTGAAGGCCAAAGCGCTTGAGATGGGTTTGAAAGTATTCACGCCCCAACGGATCAAGCAGGACGAAAGCTGCCAAGAGCAACTCGCAGAGGTCAAGGCAGACCTGTCCGTAGTGGTGGCCTTCGGGCAGATTTTGCCAAAAAGTGTGTTGGATCAGCCGCCGCTGGGCTGCTGGAACGGCCATGGATCTCTGCTCCCAAGGTGGCGCGGTGCCGGACCGATTCAGTGGGCGCTGCTTGAAGGCGATGCTGAAACTGGCGTGGGTGTGATGGCAATGGAAGAGGGTCTCGACACTGGACCTGTTCTGATAGAGCGAAACCTGGCGATTGGGTTGCTCGATAACGGCCACACCCTGGCCGAACGCATGAGCGCTCTCACCGCTGATCTCATGGTGGAAGCCATGCCATTGATTGCGTTGGCAGGACTCGGATCGGAGGCTGAACGTAGGGCACGGCTCAAGCTGAGCGACCAGGCCGATCGCCCTGGAGAAGCGTGTTATGCCCGCATGCTCACCAAACAAGACCACCAGATTGACTGGTCAGCCTCGGCACTCACCATTCACCGCAAAGTGATGGCGCTCTATCCCAATGCAGTGACGATTTGGAATGACAAACGGCTCAAACTCTTGCATTGCGAACCGCTTATCGAGCGACTGAGAGAGGAGCTCCCTACCGAGATACACCCCCTCATCGGGCGCTGGGCCACAGGAGAGCATCCACCAGGAATCGTGCTGGAATCTGTGAAGGGAGTCGGTATCGTCGTCAGCACAAGTGGCTGTCCAATCCTGGTTCGTGCGGCGCAGCTCGAAGGCAAAGGGCGAAGCGAAGGCGACTCGCTTCTTCAACAAATAAACGCTCAGCCCAAACAATCATTCGGCACGTTTACGTAACGTCAATGCATTATCGGCGATACGTTCTCGTGCTACGCGTCTCTTGTCGTCGGCGCGACGAACCTCCTGAGCGGCGACCCCGCCCACCGCTTAGGTCGAGCGGTGGAGCACTGAGAACGGTGGGCTCGAACCCGGGAACGTTTTCACGACGCAGAGACTCACCCGTGAGGCGCTCAATCGCCTTCAAGAGCAGTGCTTCTTCAGCAGCAACCAGAGAGATGGCGTGGCCGGTTTCTCCAGCACGACCTGTGCGACCAATGCGATGCACATAGTCTTCGGCAACGTTGGGAAGGTCGAGATTCACCACATGAGGAAGCTGCTGAATATCAATCCCTCGTGCAGCAATATCCGTGGCAACAAGAACGCGCACCGAACCATCCTTGAATCCCTGCAAGGCCCGTGTTCGCGCACCCTGGCTTTTGTTGCCATGAATAGCAGCCGCTAACAGCCCCTGCTGACTCAGGCGCTCCACGACGCGATTGGCACCATGCTTGGTGCGAGAGAAGACCAACACCTGGAGCCATTCACCACTGCGAATGAGATGGCTAAGCAGATCAATTTTGCGAGCCATGTCGCATGGATGAACAACCTGCTCCACAGATCGCACCGTTTGATTGGCAGGGGCAACCTGAATCTGTACGGGATGGTTGAGCAACCCCGTTGCCAACTTTCGAATTGGCGCACTAAAAGTGGCAGAAAACATCAAAGTCTGACGACGATCAGGAAGCCGTGAAATCACCCGTCGGATGTCATGAATAAAGCCCATATCCAACATTCGGTCGGCTTCATCAAGCACCAAGAACTCCACCCGATCAAAACGCACAGCCCCCTGCTGGAGCAGATCTAACAAACGCCCTGGGGTGGCAACCAACACATCAACACCCTTTTGCAGACGCTGAATTTGAGGGTTGATTTTCACACCACCAAACACCACATCACTGGTGAGAGGAAGATGCTTGCTGTAGTCGCGAACACTGGCCAGCACCTGGGCGGCGAGCTCGCGAGTGGGGGTGAGCACCAAGGCACGAATTTGACCTCGCCCTGGACGAGCACCATGATTAAGGCGCTCCAACATCGGAAGCGTGAACCCTGCGGTTTTACCCGTTCCTGTTTGTGCAGCAGCCATCACATCCCGCCCGGAGATCACAGCCGGAATGGCCTGCAACTGAATCGGCGAAGGAGCGGTATATCCCTTCTCCTGCAAAGCCTTAAGCAACGGCTGACTCAAACCAAGTGAATCAAAACCAGAGGCTGCGGACTCCGATGCGACAGGGGAAGCGGAAATGGCCGGTCAAGCGAAAGATTCAGCCTAGATCCACACCTTCAACACTCCGTATAAAGGATGCGAGCTTGATTCCAAATCTGCTCTAGGTCTTCATCGGACAGAACAAGCGCTTGCGGATGGACCAACGCCAACCACTGACGTCGATGCTCCAAGCCCGTGCTGTCAAAAAACTCCTCACCAGCCGCCAAGACCCTGAATTTCAAAAATTCAAGCAATACTGAGCGATTTTTAATGCGATCAGCGTCCGTCATCAAGTTTCCACCAGCACAATTGAGAACCACTCACTAAGTGTTGCTCATTACGGAACTACAACCGAACCATACTCAGAGAATCCGTAAAAGCTAAGCGCAATAAGCGGCAAAAACGTTTCAATCAAGCAAAAGAATGAACAACATACAATCACTCACAAAGAGAAGACGCTATTCCAACAATCAGACAAGTCATAAACACGACAACCCAAAAGGTTAACTACAAACCGTAAAAACACTATTAAACAGAATATAAGATTTGGATAGCCGAAGGATCCACCCCGAGCTCAAACGCTTGATTCAAACAAATGGGACCAACATAGGGAGCCAGGATTTCCAGTACAGAAGGATTTTGCCAATGCCTGGCCTTCGTTTCTGGATGCGGATGATAAACCAAACCAGGCACATTAAAACCACTACGACCAATGGAACGCAATCGAATCTTCCAAAACGAAAAAGTCTCAGGAGGATGCAAAGAGGTCCATTCAAGATCCTGAAAAAAATAATCAGGCTTCCTAAGCTGGAGTTCTACAGGTGAAAATGAAAGATTTAATGTTCCAGGCCAAAATGGGGAAAGATCAAGACCTAATGCCGCAAAATAGGGTGATTGCATCGCAATCGTGCCCTTGGGGTACGGAGATGTCTTTAAATGAACTGAATTCAAAGCTTGACCAGAAGCGACGCCGTGTCCCTCAAGAAGAACAGCAGCATGCCAGCTAAGGGAGGTCATCAGCGCGCTTCTCTGTGAACACAACGATCGCATGGTCCATCAGGCAACACGGCGCAACGAAGCAGAGGACTCAAAGCATTAAAGCGACAATCAGAGTCTCCAATCACCCAACCATGACCAACGATGTGAGCATCAGCAGGCTGCTTTTGAGCTTTAACATGGAGAACAATCAAAGAGAGTTCATAACGACCAGAGTGCAACTTATAGCGATGTCGTCGTTGCATAACGAGGTAGCTGACATGATCATGCAGAAACCATTGCCCAGGCGTTGGAGGATCAGTCGACTCCATGCGGGCGAGCAAAACAAGACTGACGGACTGACGAAGTTCAACAATCATCAGATCAAACTTCGTGTGCCAATGGCTCTTTCCGCTCTGAAAAGCCCCAAATCATCAGTAGCGCAACAGTTAACAACGTCCACCATTCAGGCAGTTGCAAGTCAGAAAAGATCAATGTAGAAATAAGTTTGACGCCTACTAAAGCAACTGCAAGATAGCCCGCAGTTTCTAATCGTGTATAAATATCAAGCCAACGAATGAACAGCCCCGAAGTAAAGCGTAGTGCAACAACACCAATGAAAGCACCGGTAATCACAAGAATAAGTTGGTCACTAATCGCAACGGCAGCAGCAACACTATCGACTGAAAAAGCTAGATCGGTTAAGGCCAATGCAACGATCGTCTTTGTAAAGGAGATCGGAGATGCAGGCCTTGAGGATCCCGAGGGAGTCTCAGAGCTTGATGCCTTGAACCAGATATGAGAAAGAAAGAGCCACAGCAGATAAACACCGGCAAGGAGTTGCAACGGTTTAAACGCCAAAACCCACTGAGCCAATAAAATCAAGGCAACTCTGAGAAAAAAAGCAATCGCAATTCCATAGTCGAGCGCTTTCTTTTCCTGAGCTGGGTCGTTTTGCTTACGAGCAACAGCAGCTAAGGCAATGGCATTGTCGGCAGAGAGTACCAGCTCCAAGGCCACAAGCACTGGAAGGAGAGGTAAGAGCTCAGCCCATCGATCAACGCCATCGAGAAAAGGCGTTAGAGATGGTAGGGCTGCTGAATCCATCGCAACAGTTTAGAAATGGTTACCCCCCTCCAGAGGCATGAAGACAAAGGTCGAAATTTGCCACATCGATAGCGACCGATGTGTCGTGCGTGTCAGCGGCATCGAAGGTGAACAGGATCTCGGCAGCTCGCTAGGAGAGGCTGCTGATGCAGAGCAAGCAGAAGACCGTGCACGAGAGCGGCTCGTACAAAGGGTCCTTATGGCAAAGCCACCCACTGAACGAAAGCATCCCGTAGAAAGTTCCGTAAAAAAACAAGAACAGGGAGAAGCCAAGCCACCAAAAAAGCAACAAGTTGAAGCTAAAAACGAGCAAAGCCGATCAGAACCATCGCGATTAGCCCCGTCTCAAGATCAGACATCGCAACCAAAAGCAGTCTCTGGACAAATCGCCGAAACGATCACAGAACAGATCTCAGAACCGAGCGAGGCACCGATAGACCCAGACGATTGGAGCGAAGAACTCACCGCTATCGATCTACAACTTAAGCGCATCGGATGGACCCGTGAACATGAACACATGTATTTAGAGCGAGCATATGGACATGGGAGCAGGCACAAATTAACGAGGTATAGCGATCTAGTGTCCTATCTCAATAAGCTGAAAAGCTTCGAAGTAGGAGCAGAAGCCAGTGCAGTCCAGACTCCTCTACGCAGAGGCGACTTGATCACGCAAGGGGACGAAATACTCACGACCCTGAAATGGGATCAAGAACGAGCAAAAAGTTTCCTTCAATCAAAATTAGGAGCAACATCAAGGCAACAACTCAGCGACGAACAATTATTTGAATTCAATATGTTTCTAGAGGAGCAGTTGATAGCAAAAATGCCAAAAGAAAATTAACCAAGTCGTAGGCTCCTATTCTGAGTCAAGAAACAAGTAAAATCAAACATTAACCAGGCTGAAGAGCAACTGCTAGATCAAGCAGATAACATTTCTCCAGAGTCAAGGATGAAAGCAAAGTCGGTTGTCTCTGAACTCTAGGGAACCCTAGAAATGGGCGTCACGCACATCAAAGAACAACTTGAAGAGGTGGAAATTGCATGAATAGAATGGAAGCCTCGGCCTCGAGCCACTCACAACAAGTAAAAATACTCAATTATTCACAAGAAAGCACTGAGAGATTTGATGAAATTAAATCCAGATACGTCGCATCACCTCAATAGAGAACCAAAGACCAATTAGGACAAGCAATTGAGGAGGTCTAGCTTTTCATACATGACCTGCTGTCGCGCTGAGAGCTTGAAGACTCACGATCAAAACCTCAAGGAAACGACAAGCCGTCGCAACAGTCGCAATCAAGACTTCTTAAGGATTGCTCCATGGCAAAGCAGTTGTGTGCGCATACCGTGACAGAACAGATAGGGTTAATTCAATGGTCAGCATTCCCAAAAAAGGTGTTTTCTGCATGAAGTGGGATTCGGATGGCGAGCTTTCTACCCATGACACGGATGCATTGATCAAACGCCTGGCCAACGCTGAAAAATCTCGGCGCACGATGCTCGACCACCATGAACTCAGAAGATGGCACTCGCGAATGAATGATGACTTTCCTACTTGCCACACACTGGCTAGTTAGTAACTGCATCCTTAAAGATTGAAGAAGCCACAGAACCAAATCAAACATTCGATTAAAACTCAAAATATGCTTAATAGGATAAAAGCCGTCACTTGCAAATGAAAACCTACCAACTCGTGAATTAACAGTGAATCGCGAGTTGGGATTCTTAGAAGAATCAATGAAGTAAGCGAAATATGATGCATCTCGCGATGATCAGCAAAGATAAATTCATCAAGGCTAAACCCATACAAAAACGGCGCACTCACATCAAGTGATTGTCAAACAAGCATCGGGTCTCTAGAGTTTAGTAAAGAACTGGAGACACATCATTTGGCAAAACAGAAAAAGATCAACCTTCCCTATTCAAGAAAAGAGATGGTGGATTCACTCTGTGCCAAATGGAATTCGATGTGCCACAGCAGCAATGATCAGAATCAGCTAAGTTCTGAACAATTTCGAGACTTAGCGAGGACAGAGACGGATGATGAACTTTTCAAGGATTGCTGTACTTCTGCAAAAAAAGAAGGTCTCACGCTATCTGAATTCATGGCACGCTATGTGTAAATGGGTAATGGGTTATACGCAACAAGAATCCATCCGCCTATAAAACAAAGCTTGCAATATCAATAAGCTAAAGACTCAAGGATTGGCAAGTGCACAAAGCAAAAATAAACTTTAAGGCCAATAACCATTATTCATAACAACCTGAAAAAGATGGATTGCTAGTCATTTGACAATCCATCCAGCCCGTATAGCACATGTGATATTTCGGCTACATTGACCCAACTAATCTTTTCGTCATCAACATCAACAACTTGAATCACATGATGACCGCTAGGGTCTCTAGCCTCTTTTTTACAGGACACAACTTGGCCCATCCACCAACTGTGGTCTTTCTTGAGTGTGACTTGATTATCCCCTTTTACAATGATGTAATCACCAGGCTTTACACCAAGAAAAGCAGGATAAGCAACCTGTCCATAGGGAAATGGCATTCGTTCCTTAGCTTCATAACTCATGACTTCGGCCCTATCTGCTACCGCTCTAACCCACTCAAACAGGAAATGCCAACTTGGATGGCGAAATGTAAAGCAAATCTAAAGGGCTGATCCGCTTTGCCCAGTCGTAAGGGGCTGAATGGCAAATCGCAGCAAGAAACAGAGATTACGCCTAAGAACTAAAGAAAATAGGAAGTGATGACATCAAAGCAAGAAAGTCTCTTCCAACGATACATAAGCGAAGAAGAATTGATGTTAAATAAAGGTCTTTCACATGCAATACCAGGCAAATCAATAAAGCAACTATCAATCGATAACAGGCTGTATAATATCAATTTCAAGTAATTCTTGAAATTGTCTAAGCAGTTTGAATAATTAACGTGAAACACAATACATAATCAATCAAAAAAAAGGACCGTAAGAAAATCATCAGCGAGGATGAATTCCCACAGTGCCAAATTAAACAGACGAATCAAAAGATCCGAATCAGCAATCAAAGACTTTGCACATGGGCGAACCAGGATGGGTATCGCAGATATCGTCAAGTACTTTATCTTTGTGACGGTTAGCTGGATTATCCAAGCCGCCATTCTCTTTAGGGTCAAACTCCTCTGAGGAGTGCTTTTCATTGGTGCTGTAAGGCACTTTGAACTTTTCGTACTTATCAGTGATGTCTGACATGATGGGCGTACAACAACTTATTTACTATAACGAGCACTCCTGTCAAATGGGTTAAGTCAATATGTAGGTCCAGACTCATAGTATCAACAATCACAATGAAATTGGTGTGGATCTGGAAACAATTTGTTTTCATCTCATTGCCTTGACAGTCCTAGATGAAAACGATTGAACAAATCGAAAGCCTTGAACTCGCATAGACAGCAGCTTGAATCAAGCTCTGCTAGCACGGAGTAAATGAAACAAAAAAAATGGGAGGTGCATTACTTCTCCCACTGGGCCTTGCTTTTACCATTCAATTTTGACTGGTCTGACAACAAAAAATGTGACTGAGAATCAGCAAAGTATTGCTAAATGCAGCTAAGAGTATTACATAACTCTTAGCCAACACATGAATCAAGATACTGCGATACCACTTGGTTAGCTTCAGGTGTATCTAAGGCGAAGACAATGAATCTCTACTTGACTTAGCTTCGCCTTCAGAAAGGGTAACCGCATCCTAAAACGTTAGGTTTAGAAGACATGGAGATACGCAGTAATGAGGCCAAGGGAAGCTGGTATGCAGCTATTGACGTGGCGAGGGCTATAGTGAAGAAGATCCAAGCAGCGATGGTACAAGCCTTAGCTTCACGCTTTTTATTTTTTTAATCCTGCCTCTGCACCTTTCATAGAGGACTTGGATAATTCAAATCTGATCTAATGTTAAACGCTAAAGATACAGTATCAGACCAGCGTATTGAAGAGATCAAAAAAATGATTTGGGAGATCTTTGACACCTACAAAGATGGTTCAAGCATCGCTAGACAGTACCAACTATTTCAAGACATGAAAGATTTGAATATTGAGATTCTCGCAAGTAACAATCAGTTTCGGATGGAGAACAAGCAACTAAAGCAACAACTACACGACATCAAAGATTATCTATCCACCGATACCGAAGAAAACTATTTGCCAAATAGAATGATGAGCGAGTAAGTTTAACGCAACCATGCTATTTCTAGTTTCAAGGAGTAACTTGATTCTAATTCGGATAAAGTTAGTCAGATCCTTGACGGATTCTATCTATCTGGCTGATGTAGATGACCAGGGCAGCCTCCTAGAAATGAGGAGTTCTCTCTAAGTCAATGAACAGAAGGGCAAACACTCACTAATTCCAATCGGGAATTGGCATCAGAAGCGGATCTCGAAGGTTGGATCATGCATGGCTTGATGGATACCGAGGCACATAAACAAAGTTGGGATGCACTGCGTTTTGGATAAGAGCTCTTGCTGGATCGGGATTTTCCTCTTTTAGCGGTGCATTGGGAAGAACACTAAGAGCATTCACTAATTGAATGGCGTGATGAGTGGGATTCTCCTCAGTAGCGAGAACTTTATTTCTTGTTAATCCTTTTGTCGTAATAACCCATCCATAACCGAACACCCTCGGTAATAACTGGGGTTTCCCTCACCTGCCTGTAGGGTTTGCCCCCTTCTGATTTGTTGTCTATTCCAATAAGTATATATGAACACGAAATAAACAAATGACAAAAGTTGTTGGCATTGACTTGGGCACAACGAACAGTTGTGTCTCAGTAATGGAAGGTGGCAACCCCACCGTGATCGCCAATGCAGAAGGGTTCAGAACAACCCCCTCTGTTGTTGCCTACACAAAAGGTAAGGACCAATTGGTGGGTCAGATTGCCAAACGCCAAGCAGTGATGAATCCAGAGAACACCTTTGGATCCATTAAACGCTTTATTGGCAGGCGAACCGATGAGGTGACTGATGAAACCAAAGATGTTCCCTATACCGTTGAGTCCGTGGGAACCAAGGTGAAGATCAAGTCACCACTGATGGAGAAGTCCTTCTCTCCAGAGGAGATCAGCGCCAGTGTGCTCAGGAAACTCGCTGATGATGCTTCTAAGTATCTGGGTGAAACAGTCACTCAGGCCGTTGTGACCGTTCCTGCTTATTTCAACGACTCTCAACGCCAGGCCACGAAAGATGCTGGCAAGATCGCTGGTCTTGAGGTTCTGAGAATCATCAACGAACCCACTGCGGCTGCTCTCGCCTATGGATTGGACAAAAAGAATTCAGAGAAAATCCTGGTGTTTGACCTTGGTGGTGGAACCTTCGATGTTTCCATCCTGGAAGTAGGAGAAGGCGTGTTTGAAGTGATCAGTACCTGTGGTGATGCGCACCTTGGTGGTGACAACTTCGACAAAGTCCTTGTCGATCACATGGCAGAAACCTTCAGGAGTGCGGAGGGGATTGATCTGAGAAACGACAGTCAGGCACTACAACGCCTCACTGAAGCCGCTGAAAAAGCAAAGATCGAACTCTCCTCCTCAACTCAGAGTGAAGTGAACTTGCCCTTCATCACAGCTACCGCTGATGGTCCTAAGCACCTCACAATGACGGTGACCAGAGGCAAGTTTGAAGAGATGTCCTCTGATCTGATTGATCGGTGTAAGAAGCCAGTTCAACAGGCCCTCAAAGACGCAAAACTCTCACCCAGTGACCTCAATGAAGTGGTGATGGTGGGTGGTAGTTCACGCATTCCATCAGTGCTTGAACTGGTGAAGTCAGCGACTGGGAAAGAACCTAACCAGACTGTGAATCCTGATGAGGTAGTGGCGATTGGAGCGGCTGTTCAGGGTGGTGTTCTTTCAGGTGATGTGAAAGACATCCTCCTCTTAGATGTAACGCCCCTATCTCTAGGAGTGGAAACGATGGGCAGTGTTGTGAATGTGATGGTTCCTCGGAACACCACCATTCCAACCAACAAAACTGAGATCTATTCCACTGCCATGGATGGCCAAACCACAGTGGAGATTCATGTTCTCCAAGGTGAAAGGCAAATGGTGTCTGATAACAAGAGCCTTGGAACCTTCCGCTTAGATGGAATCCCTGCCGCCCCTCGTGGCGTCCCTCAGGTGGAAGTGGCCTTTGACATTGATGCCAATGGAATCCTTAGCGTCACTGCAAAGGACAAAGGCTCAGGCAAGGAACAATCGATCACCATCACCGGTGCATCCACTTTGAGTGAAAGCGAAGTGGATCGGATGGTGAAAGACGCCGAAGCAAATGCTGATTCCGATCAGCATAAGCGGGAAGCGATCGACACCAAAAACCAAGCGGAATCCTTGATCTACCAAGCTGAGAAGCAGGTAGAAGAACTAGGTGAAAAGGTTTCTCCTGAGGCCAAAACCAAGGTGGAACTAGTTCTGACTGAACTGAAAGAGGCCGTTGCCTCTGATGACACCCAGAGGATCAAGGAACGAGTGGAGGGTCTTCAGACAGCATTGATGGAGATGGGAGCTGCTATTTATTCAGGAGAAGAGGAACCCTCTACCACCTCCTCCAGAGATGGCGATGTGATCGATGCTGAGTTCGTAGATTCCCCTCAATAGGGAATCAAAATCACTCATGGTGGTGGGAGTGTCTCAAGAATCTCTGAGATATATCCACTCCCACCATCATTCCTCTCAATCCTGCCACACTTTGCAATGAGGTACTCAGAAATCACACACGTATGGGAGAGTCTATCTCTATTTAATGGTTAGATGATTAAAAGACAGAAAGAAAACTTGCCATTATTGCTGTTCTTGACGTTTGCTAAAAAGTTTTTTGGAGAGAGAACTAACAGCTAACAAAAACCTTGTTATCCAAAGAACCATCCATAGCTATGGAGACCAATACCAAGAAGATTCACACCGATATAACAAACCCCAATCACAACCAAACCTGCGCTCGCTACTAGGGCAGGACGCCTGCCCTGCCAACCTCTGCTTAAACGCGTATGTAAGTACGCCGCGTATACCAACCAACAAATCAGGGCCCAGGTTTCCTTAGGATCCCAACTCCAGTAGCTGCCCCAGGCCTCGTTGGCCCACACTGCGCCGCTAATGATCCCAACGGTAAGAAGCAGGAATCCAACCGTAATGGTGCGATAGCTAAGGCTGTCCAACAGCTCATTACGCGTGAACTGCACAGAAGACAACTGAACGTCAGGCTCGCCGACGCTGCCAAGGGGAGTTGCGAGGGCAGCACGCCGATATCCTCCACTTCCAATCGAGCTGCTGCGCAGTTCCTGTCTCTTATACACATCTCCGAGCCCACGAGACCAGAGAGGATCTCGT
>OJFG01000273.1_pt1 | contig 22606 bp, 30 predicted proteins | sample 1594071 | NCBI WGS metagenome assembly OJFG01 (sample SAMN05416818, study PRJEB24817) | seawater metagenome | isolation source: Sea water | place: Canada:Atlantic | collected 2013-07 | reverse complement strand
TATTCGTCGGCAGCGTCAGATGTGTATAAGAGACAGTGCTAACATTGAGCGTTTTGTTAGCCGCTCGTCTTGATACCTCGGCTCACTCACTTGTCGAGACCAAATAACAACCCGCTGCAACAAATGTGCCTCCGAATACTTTACTTAGTAGCTTACTTGAAACCTGATTTTTAATTTTGCTTTTTGCTTTGTGAGCTAGCAAAGAATACGACGATAGACAGATAAAAGACAAAGCCATAAATGTACTTACTAATAATGAAAATTGGGGAATTAGTGCTTGTTCGACGGAGATAAATTGAGGAAACAAGGCGGTTGTAAAAACAATAGCTTTAGGATTAGTTAAAGCGATCAACAAACCCTGACCGTAAAGATTAACTGGGGAGTTATTAAATTCTGCGCTTGCCTGTGGCTTGATAGTTTTTACACCTGATCTCCAGAGTTTTACCCCGATATAAATTAAGTATGCAGCCCCCATAATTTTAAACAATGTAAAGCCAAAAGCTGAATACATAACTAATGCAGTAAGGCCAAGAATTGAAACAGCTGACATAATGAACAGAGCAGTGATATTACCTAAAATCGTGGCTAGCGAGGCTTTAAAGCCAAAAGAAAGACTATGGCTTGAAACGAGAAGTGCAGCTGGTCCAGGCGTAGCTGTAGCTAAAGAAGCAATAGAACAAAACGACAACCAATTCTCTATTTCCATGAAAATTCCTAGGAGCGGCTAACGCCCATTTAGGGGGCTGATAACAGTTTGCAAAAATGTGTAGCGAAGCGAAACCGAGCAAACTGTTAGCAGTACCGCTTTAAATTCTTGTTAGCTGTACTTTACACCCAAACATCATTTTCAGCCGTTAGCTCGCTACCTGAATCACCGGTATTAACGACTCCTTTAGGTTCAACAAGCATGATTTTACATTCATTGTTAGCAACAGGTTTATGCTCTACACCTTTTGGAATTACAAACATTTCACCCGAATTTAGGGTTACGATGCCGTCACGAAATTCTATATTAAGGATACCTTCCAAAACGATGAATACTTCATCTGTATCAGGATGATCATGCCAAACAAATTCGCCTTCAACTTTTACTAGCTTAAATTGATAGTCATTCATTTCTGCAACAACACGCGGAGACCAGTGTTCAGTAAATTTCGAGAACTTATCTTTAAAATTTATAGCATCAAACTTCATTCTTACTCCATACATTCATGTACTGCTAACGCAAAGCTAAGAGGCTGGCGATAGCCTGTCCTTACTTGAACGTATTGTTATGACCGTAATTATCACTCACGTAATCACTTTTAAAACTACCATCAATAGTTAAAGATTTGCTAAAAGTACTTTTCGCAGCTTCGCTATCTCCTTTCGATAAATAGGCGAATGCCAAACTGTCGTAGGCCTGCGGTGCATTGGGAAACAATGAAACTAAATATTCGAACATATCAAATGCCTCGGTCCATGATTTTGTTTTAAGTAGTTCCATTCCTACTTCATTAATTGTTCTGCCGATGAATCGACTGTAACCATTGTCGTTGTAAACCTGTTTGAAGTGTTTATAGAATTGTTGTTTTCCTTTTGATTGGTAGTACTTAAAGGCAAAGTTTTTTTCCAATTGTCTAATTGGTTGATACTCACCATTTTTGATGTAAGAGTGTATTCGACCAGAAATGCGTTCGGCAACTAAGTGATCAGTGTTTGCCAGAACAACTATTTCATAGCTAGTGTCCAAATCTACTTCCGCGGCTGCACTGACGCCCTGACCACCTCCATATGCGCCCCAATGGGAGCCGTCCATTGCAAATAAATGGCGATTAATCGCGTCTGAGTTCTTTAATAACTTATTGCTATAGAATAACGCTCGATAAAATCGTTGCACATCCACAACAGTCGATTCAATGCCGCCATCGGGACTAGGGTGTTCAATAATACCGACCTTCCTCAAATTGCCATTGTATTGGAATGTATATCGGACTGACTGATATTCATGAGAATTAACCGGCCTGAAGGTCGTTGAAGACATCTCAACCCGATTGAAGATATTGTTTTTGAGTAGTTCTTCGAAAGGCTTTCCAGTAACTTTCTCAAGAATCACTCCTAATACCACATACCCATAATTTGAATATTTTCGATCAGTCCCAGGTGTATATAAAAGGGGGTTATTTATCAATATCTTTATTTTCTTGTTTAGAGTATCAAATGCAAGTTGATTCTGACGATATTCGGCCACAAAGATATCAGCAAAGCCTGCACTATGATTTAGTAGGTGCTCAATCGTGATTTTATCAGCATCAGGTTGTTTGAACCCCAACTCGAAGGTAACTAGTTTATCACTTAACTTTAATTTGCCAGCCTCAACCTGTTGCAAGATCAAGACTTTGGTAAAGTCTTTCATGATTGAGCCAAGATTAAAGCGACTTTGAATGCTGTTCTTTATTTTTTCTTCGACATTCTGAAAGCCATAAGATGACGCAAACTCCACCTCATTATCTTTAGTTATCAGTAATGCGCCGGAAAACCAGCCCATCTGCTGGTATTGCATGGCGATGCTGTCTGCAATCGTTGCGAGACTAACAGATTTATCTTGCTTTATATCCTCACTGTCCAAAGCCAGTGAAGAACTGGCAAAGAATAAAAGAAAGATTAAAGCTAAATTTTGAACCATTAGGCGGAATCCTTTCTGTCATAGCGCCACAATAAGGGGCTAAAATGTTGAGTAACGAAAACAGCAAACTGTTTTTAGTCCCGCTTGATTGGCTTGTTATATTCACGAGAATACCGAGTCCATTTTTTCACGATCGTAATTTAATAACCAATCATTATATAGTTTATACAAAGGCACAAGAGTGCTTTTATTTGCGCTAATTACATCCATGCCACGATCATCATACAAATTGACAATGATATTTTTAGATTTATTTATGAAGAAACATTCTCCAGATACTGATGGTTTTCGGCAACTGAAGTCCGTATGGATTAATGACAACAGTATATTTTTATAGTTAATATTATTAATACTCAAGTCTGGTATGTTTAATCTTTTCCAGTGCTCAGATTTATAACTTAACTCATAGATGTCACGGACATCTGAATATTTAATTAAGTCGATTTTAGTAGAATCTATTTGTTTAAGTATGAAGCTACCCTTTCTGATTTTCTTACGACCATCGGAGTATTGTTGATAGATTAACTCAACTTCATCGTCTTGGTTAAATACGGCCTCAAAGATCGAAACTGCACGTTCATGTGCTGCTTTAAAGTATTCATCACTTAACTCTATATCATCTAGCCCAATTTCAAATCTTAAACCGATAGGCCAGTTGTAGAATAAAGGCTGTTCAATTTTTAAATTAGAGAATTTTTTATCTAAATATGAGTTCATAGCATCCTGCTAGCTAAGTGAATATAGCGCCCCAGCGAGCAGAGCGAGTGCCTTGAGTGGTTTGTTATGCCTATCCACCGTAGCGTGATACTTCAACCGACAAAAACGGTTGTGGAACATCATTGCCATATTGGTAGCTTACAGCCACCTCTATGTCCTGACTTAGGCCACTAATTTCAGTTGCCGAATATGCTGCACTTATTCTTGAATATGAAAAAGCGTTTTGAATAAAGTCACTGTTTGATATGCACTGTTCGAGGTTGGTAACATTTAGCCGCACGAATTCTTTTGAGCTATTTTCCGCTAGCCAAGAGCAAAAGCGTTCTTCAGATTCTTTTTGATTGTGAGTACATTTTACACTTATATTACTCCAATCACTTTCTAGTTTAAAACCAACAGGACTAAGGATTGTCGCCGATTCAGCGAACGTTTTGAAGCGTGCACACAGAGTTTCATCGGCAAAACTATTGCCGGTAAAGCATAAAAGAACCAAGAGAAGAGAGTTTTTATTCATAAGGCTGGTCTTACCCACTAATAATGGGCAAAAAATTGTTAGCTAAAATGTTGAGGAACGAAAACAGCCAACTGTTTTTTGTCCTTATTAATTAGCTTGTTACGTGCCGACATTACGTTTTAAACCGAAAAAAGCATAGAGCGACATTATGACAAATATAACACCTGAACCGAATTGAATTAAAGCCCACTTACTGTAAATATTTAGCCAGCCTTGGAAATTAAAGCCTGACTCAAATAAATATGAAATGGCTTGCCCAAATGGAACGAGAACACCAACAAACATTGCACTGTACATTGAATAAGTAAGCACAATTTTAAAAACTGCGATTTTATAATTCCGCTTTGAGGTTAACAAAGACAATAAAAATATAAAAATTAGCGCTACTGGAACGATATAAAGCGATAAAGATAATTCATGTTTTGACGGCAGATATGCGAAATCTATTGCCGTAATACCAGCGGACAAAGTTATTATAAATTGATTAACCGAGCTTAGATTCATACTTTAGGCACATAACGCCCTAATTAACAGGCAAAAAATAGTTGGTTAAAATTAGCGACGAAGGCGCAAAAACCAACTGTTTTTTGTCCTTGTTTAATTTCTTGTTGGCTTATGTTACCGCTTGGTACCCCGAGAGAAAGCGAAACCAATGATGCCTAAGCTCATTAGGGCGAAAATTGATGGTTCATGTACATGCACGGTTGTTGTCTGACGAACTAGGACATGGCCAATCTGAGAGGGATATACTGTACTATTTCTAATAGCTAGTTGACTACCAGCAACAATCTTTCCACCACTCAATTCATAGTAATAACCAGGTAATACACTCGCAGATAAGGTATTTCTATTGTCCATACTAATAAAACGTGATGTACTAGCTGATCCTCCTGATTGACCAAAAACAAATATTCCCATACCATTAATTTCTCTCATACCGTCTTCGGGAAATAAACCAAAACTAGCTAATAAATCGGCCCCCGCATCGTTGACAATATTTGGTCTAGTAAATCCAAATTCGGAAATACCAACACTAGTGAATATATCTATAATTTGATCATATGTGGCTAGAGTAAAGCCTTCAGAAAAAAAGTCACGGCCATTAACCCCATTGAGCATATTGTTAACCGAGTTTCTGCCAGTAAGTGACAAATCAAGCCATTCAAGGTCAGTTCTTGTATCATATGTTAAAAGCTCATCTCCTGCCGAATCTAAATCGACTGAAATTAAAGCTGAATAAGATGGGAATGAAAAAATTATAGAAAATACTAAAAGTAATGACTTCATATTTTTGGTGCATCCATAGTGGTTATATCCATTTTAAATAAGCTAACGCAAAGCTAACGGGCAGTGACGGAATGGCACAATATGCGAAGCATGCCATTGCGTTACTGTCCCAGTGACCGCAGGGAACGTGTTAAGCGCTTTGTTAGCTACACTAAGCCCAAAACTTCCACCAAGACTTCTGCGGTGTAGATTTTTCATAGCCGGTTGGCTTCCTTTCCTGCTTGGTTCTGAAATCATTGTATTTTATTCCTTGATACTCACCTGTGTGACCAGTGATAACTATTTTCCCGTCGTCTAGCCAACTCAATACTTTTTCTGCTTCTTGAACTATGGCGGGATAATAATCTTCAACAGATTCATTGTATTCGTCAGGGCAGGTTAAGCCCAAGCCGTAACCGATGCCCAAGTTATCTAAAAAATTAAAACCATCGCAGTAAAGGTCATAGCATTCCACGATGTAAAGTTGTGCATTTTCAGAACGCTTTACAATGTGGTTGAGCAGTCTTCGGATATACCAATCATAGTATTTCCCGACAGAAAAATGTGCTTCAAGAATTTTAGTAGCTTCATATAGCGAGGACTGTTTTTGATAGTCTAAAGAGATCAATTCTAAGTAGTCATTCGAACTTAATATATCTTCGATTTCTGCGCTGCTATAAAGCCAGCTTTCAAAGGATTTGTGACTAATCTCGTTTGCTTTTAATTTAAAAAATGCGAGCTCCGAATTCAAAACAACCTCCCTGTAGCTAACGCCCCAGCGAGCAGCGCGAGCGCCTTTAGTTTTTTGTTATGTTGCATTTGTTAAAAAGAGCCACAGTACTCGAATTTTCTACTACTTGAGCTATCGATCTTGGTGTAACACCATGGTTATTAACTGTATCTGGATTAGCGCCATAAACCAATAATAGAGAGATAATGTCATTATTATTGTTGGAATAAAAAACAGCTTTATGAAGAGCGCTATTACCGTTTGATTCAAGTAAGTCTGTGTCAGCTGCATTTTCTAGTAAAGCTTTTACAGCAGTATACGATTGTTCCTGTACTGCAAAATGTAGCGCGGACCATCCATTAATATCCTGTGCATTAACGTTAATTCCCTTATCGACTAACTCTTTGATACCTGCTGGATGTTCTGCAATAGGTGAGTCGATGATCAGGTAATGAAGCTTATTCCTTCCGTAAGAATCCACATTTACCCCGCAACATAACGCCCAACTTAGGGGCAATAACACGTAGGCTAAAATGGAAGCGAAGCGACTGAGCCTACGTGTTATTGTCCCAGTGAGCGCCAGCGAACGGCTACAGTTGTTTGTTATGTGTTTGCTCAAACAAAGTAATAATTCCTTCTGCTTTATCAAGCATAGCTTTTAGATATGGTCTTATTCTATAGTTTTTTACATATTCGATATTGCCAAAAACAATATCTACATTAATGCGAATATGTTCACTGTAACCTTCATTAAATTTCCACGTACCATTAGTGCCTAAATTCGATAAAGGAATACCATTAACAAGATCATTTCCCATACCAATCATGAATCCAACTTTAGCATTTTCCACAGTGATGTTAGAAAGTAAGCTAACCGCACCTATAGAACTCGCTGGTAATAAAAAGTTATGAGAATCGTGGTTTCGAATTTTGTTCAGTGCCCAAAACGCAATATCACCATCTTTGTATGGTTCAGTAAATTTAATTTTATGTATTGCTTCTCTAGTAAAATTCTTGAGAAATACAGAGCGAGACTTTACATCAAATTCCTCCTCTGAACTGCAAAATGGGTAATATACTCGTTTAGGCTTCCCATCTATCTCTTTTGATAGTTCGACAGCTAAATAATCCAATGATGATCTAATATTGGCAATTATGTCTCCTACGACCAAGGAGTATGAAGTGGGCAGTGTTTGCTTTAGTTTTACTTTCAATATCCTATCGTTATTGTCGTCGACCTCTTCAAAAAATTGGATTTCTGAATTACTGACATACTCTTTGATCCCTTCTAAGAGCTCTTCTAAGTGTGATTTTGCTCTGGAGAGTTTTAATTTCGAACCAGTAAGATCCATTTTAAAATTCCTAGTTAAACACTGGTCTTACCCACTAAAAGTGGACATCCATGTTAAGCGTATATCGCTTCGTATTCATATGGGCTTACATAGCCCAGTGTTGAATGCTGGCGTACGCGATTATAAAAAATCTCAATGTATTCGAAGATACAAGATTTGATTTCCTGAAGCGAGTTGAATTTCTCTCCATAAATGAGTTCGACTTTCATGCGACTGAAGAATGACTCCATTACAGCATTGTCCCAGCAGTTGCTTCTTCTGCTCATACTGGATACGGCACCGATGCTCATTATCAGGTCTTGGTATCGCACGGAACGATATTGAACACCTCTGTCAGAGTGAATGATTAACCCAGGCACTATATCTCGTCGGCTAATCGCCATATTGAGGGCTCGTATAATAAGCTCTTCGGTCATATGACCATCAAATGCCCAGCCAACAATAGCTCTTGAGTACAAGTCCATTACGGTAGCCAAGTAATGCCATTGGCCTTTGAATCGAATGTAAGTAATGTCCGTAACCCACTTCGTGTTGGGCTTTGTCGCCACAAATTGCCGGCGCAATACGTTTTGACTCACGCGCATATTACTGTGGCTATATTGCGAATAACGAAACGCTCTACCGTTGCGAGCACGTAACTGTAGTTGCTGCATGATTTTCGCTATCGTATTAACGCAGCAGGGCACGTTTTCAGCTTTTAATGCACGCGTTAATCTGGGCGCGCCATAGCGCTTTTGAAATTTCTCAAAGAGCGCCATGGTGTGCTCACGAAGCTGTTTGCGTCGTTGCTGGTGTGCAGATATATCGCGGGTGAGGTACTTGTAATAGCCAGAACGAGACACTTTAAGTGCCCGACACATCACAGTTATTCTGAATTGCCCCACATACACTTTAATGAGTGCGTACTTTACTCTTGGTCGCTCGCAAAGTACGCGGCTTTTTTAAAAACGCATTCTCTTCTTTAAGGTCGGCCAACTGGCGCTTAAGCGCTTGCACTTCATCAGCGTCTTCTTGGTGAAACTTCACACCTTGAATGGTTGAGAACTGATTGCCGCCACAGCGCTTGAACTGTCGACGCCAGTTGTAGATTTGTTGCGCGGAAATGCCCAGCTCTGCGGCTACGGATTGGTTGGAGTTACCCTTTTGATCTGCTCGACGAACAGCTTCCTTACGAAACTCTTCAGTATAAGCATGAACCTTCTTTTTATTAGCCATAAGTCACCTCTTATCTAACTATAGGAGATGTCCACTAAGTTTGGGTAAGTCCTATATATAACGCCCTGTTAAGAGGCAAATTGTAGTTGGCTAAAATAGGCGACGAAGGAGCAAACAGCCAACTGTAATTTGTCCTGCTTTAACAGCTTGTTAGGCATTTTCTATAAACCAAGCATTGAAAGGCTCTTCTTCGCCGTTACATATATGAGCTATATAGGTTTCCTCTAACGTGGCACACATATTAAAAGTAAGGTGTAATACAGCAAGACTAGCAAGGTCGATTACCATTCTAGGTTCAAGTTTTTCATAATTTTTTATAGTTGCGTGAACCGTTGCCCATAATGTAAAAATATCAAAGTGTTTGCTTTTGAGTTTTTTAGCTTCTGGAGTATCTATACCTAGGTTGCAGAGATTAACTAAATCATCTACAACCTCCTGTGTAAACATTGATTCTATTTTTATCGAATATTTCTCTACCGTAGTGAAGCAAATTTCTCGTGATGTAACTCTTTCTTGGTGTATTTGCATTAGTTTTTGAGTTCTAAACTGCATTAATACAACAAATAAAGTTAAAATTGAAAGTATTGGCGCATATATCCCACCAATTGCACTTCCCATTTCAGCCCATTGCTGATGGGATTGCCACAAACCAACACCAAATTGAGATATGTATAGAGTAATTGGAAGAATTAAAATAACTACTGCGGCAATAAAATAATATCTACGATTCATTAATTGATAACCTATGGTAGTTGAAGGCACGAAATACCTAACTTTTAAATAAGGGGCGATAACGCGTAGGGCATAATAGCGAAGCCGCCCCGCGTATAGGCGTCCCAGCGACCGGAGGGAGCGAGCTTAAGCGTTTTGTTAGAAGTGCCATGCTACCAACCCTCCAAATGTGTACCAACTTCTTTACCTTTTTCGAGGTCATCCTTTGCCAGATAGCCAAACTTGTTATGCTCATTTCGCATGCTTAGCCTATGAAATGTAATGCAAAAAAGTAAATATACAAACCAAAAAAAGAACAATAAGCCACTAAACAATAGTGCTTTCTCTACTAAATCTAGGCCATCTCTAAAAAATACAATCGGAATTCCAATTAGGGCAACAAGCCACGAAATATGTAGAAAAGAAACTTTTGCAGCGGTCTTTAAAATAGTTGAGTTGTAATAAGACATTTGCAGATCCTTCTGGCACTTCTAACAGCTTATTATGTGGAAAAATTCCTTTATACAAGATGGAAAGTTTCCGTACCTCATTTCCCTAACTTACAAACTTTCGCACGAAAACATTCTATTATCAATGTACTACGTTCTGCCTTTCAAAACCGCCCCCGCATTCCGGAACAATTCCTTTTTATTTTTACTAACTTTAAAAACACAAAGTACTGTATAAAAAATAGCCCCTAATGCCCGGCAATCCAACTCACCCAAACACCAACCTATTACGCTAAATAACCACCCGGTCTTTTACTTACAACCGTAAGTGTTCTAAGCCCCCTACTTCTTCTAATAATTTTGTCATTTCTGGGCTTGGCTGTTGTAGTTAAACATGACAGGCATAATTCGAAAACAGCTTTACCTTTCTAAAGATGCCTGTCTTATTTAGTCAATGATTGTGTTTCATGAGGAAAGCTCCACAGTGATCTCGCCACTTTGTGCTTAATTTGGCTTATTAATCATAGTGTAACAACAAATTGTGGAAGAATTGTGGAGGAGGTCATAATTTACTTTCGCGCCCGTTTAAGTATTCAAATACATCGCGTAGCGCTTCTGATGGTGAGCGAGGCTCGTATCCAAGTTCATTACGAGCTTTCGTTATTTCATACTCCTGCCTGATGCCATAGAATAAAGCTACTTGGCTTCTAATAAGCTCTGCGGGTTTATCTGTCACCTTAGCTGCCAGCTCTGCGCACAAGGCAATAAAATATATTACCCACTTTGGTAGTCGTGCTGGAGCTTTTAAGTTAATTCCCGTTGATTGGGCAGCATTGTATATCTCAGTAAGTGACGAAGAGTTGTTATTAGCCAATATGTACCGGCTACCAGAACTGCCTTTCGTAGTAGCAGCAACTACGCCTTTTGCCACATCGCGAACATCAACGAAATTAAAGAAAAAATGAGGGTCTATCAGAAGCTTATTGGTTCTAATTGTTTCAATAAACTGCATAGTGTCTGTGAGTCGATTAGCATGGGGACCAATCATTGCAGAGGGTAGAACGGAAACCATCCACAGATTGTATTTTTTTGCCAACTCCCAAGCTTTTTGCTCTGACTTTATTTTAGAGTTGTAATAGGCGTTGTTAGATAACGTGTTCCAACTATTTTCATCTAGATAGTTTCCATCGTGCCCAACAGCCGCAACCGAGCTAACATAAACCACTTTTTTCACATTGGCTTCGGCCGCCGCTTTAAGGACAATTTCAGTCCCTTTTACATTCGGCTGGACGATTTCAGTAATAGGATCTTTAGCCCAATGTTTAAATACCGCGGCAACATGATATAAAATATCGACACCTTCCAGGGCTTTTCTCATTGCGTCTATATCTTGCATTTCGGTATAGACGACTTGGCAGTTCAAGTGGAAAAAATTATCCACATTTTGAATATCACGCATCCCTGCCCTTACGGTTTCGCCTTGCGCTATAAGCGCTCTAACTACATTCCCTCCTAAATGACCGTTCGCCCCGGTTACCAAACATACATTCATAGGTAGGATCTTAAGGAAATTAGGACTTGAATGTATGTATCAAATTTGATCAGATGTTTATCGCCAAACAAACGTCATAAACAAATTTGAGAACATGCGCGATAAGAATAACGAGCTAAACAAGATAACGGAAGTCCTGAACGAATTTAATATTAACGATATTGGTAAACGGTGTGGTTTTTGTCATCGGGAGCGTATCGTGAAGCCCTATGAATTAGTGATGGCACTGGTGACGGCCATGGGGGACAAGAACATTGACTGCATCAGTGATTTGCACCGCTATTTTACTGGATTGACGTACACCGATGTGCAGTACAAGCCGTTTCATAATCAACTGAGTAAGCCAGCATTTAAGCAGTTGATTCAGCGCATAGTGGGCGTTGCATTGCATAAATGGCAGCAGCATATCCTTGGTACAGACACTGACCTATCGGCGTTTAAGCAGGTCGTGCTGCAGGATGGCAGTTCGTTTGCCATTCACAACGCGTTAAAGGAAGAATTTAAAGGCCGTTTTACCACCGTTAGTCCTGCGGCCGTCGAGGTTCATGTGAGCTGGGACATGTTACACAGTCAGCCTGAACGGATAGCCGTCAGTGCAGACAGCGTGGCAGAGTATGATTTTTTACCGCCAGCCGAATCGTTAGTAGCCTGCTTATTTATGGCAGACCGAGGCTATTTCAAACTGTCGTATCTGGATAGTATCCATCAGGCGGGAGGGAGCTATCTGGTCAGGGCAAAAACGACCGCTAACCCTTTGGTTTTTTTGGGTGTTACAGCGCAGGGTAAGCGTTTGAAACGATTCGACAATGTGAAGCTCAAGGACGTGAAACATCACATCCGACGAAGCCAAGTGGTCGATATGGACGTCGAGGGAAGTGTGTCATATCGGCTGATAGCGAGTTGGCCTACGGGTAAATCAGAGCCAACCTATTGGGCAACGAATTTGCCGCGTGAGAAATACCCGGCAAAAGCAGTCGTACAACTATACAGCTTACGTTGGCAGATAGAGTTACTGTTCAAAGAATGGAAATCCTACTGCAATTTACGCAAGTTCAATACCCGGAACGCGGGCTTGATGGAAGGGCTGATATGGGTCAGTTTGCTGGCACTGCTGGTGAAACGGCGTATTGGATTTAGTATTCAACGGTTGATGGGTGTCGATATATCGAGCTTCATGGTCGCGAAAAATACGCAGAGCTGGTTTTACCCATTAATGGAATCGATACTCCATGACGCTTACTCTGAATTAAAACAAACGTGGAATTGGACAGTAAATTATTTATCAAGATATGCCAAACGGGCACATCCTGACAGAGACAGGAAAACCGGGCGCTTGAAGTATGGATTGGTCTCGGTTAACCCTTAATGTCCAACATATGAACATACATTAGACATCTTGTATTCACTTATAAAGTTATTAAGTGACAAGACTATAAACTCTCCCCCTAGGGGAACAGTCAAGGGCATTTAATTATTTGGGTTGTTAAGCGGAAATTGATCAATCAGTTCTTGTTTTAATGACCCTAACTCAACATCTAGTTGTTCGGCTTGTTCAATCTCGATTCTAATGTGCTTCTGCTTTTTCTTTATGGCATTTATCGCCACCTCGACCGGAAAGCGATTTTCTTTTGCCTTAACCTGAATCATTGGCAGCAATTCTGAAAGTTTAAAACCCAGGGATTGCGCTTTTTTTATCATCGAGATTATGACGACATGGTGCTTATCGTAAATGCGGTACTTCCCTAATCTAGGCACCTTTGACAACAACCCTAGTGCCTCGTAGTGATGAATTGCTTTTTTTGACGCGCCAGTAAGTTTTGAAACTTCTCCTATATACATGTTTTTTCTAATCCTAATGGGTGTAACGCTTACGAAATTGGCATATTGAATCGGTCAGACTTTACTAGACAGATTTTTGTTTGAATTCTTCTAACTTTTTATAAACCAGAGAGAGAAACTTAACCAGACAGGCATAATTCGAAACCACCGAAACTGTCCCTTAGTACACTTTTTTTAATCTGAATGGCTTATCTTAACCACGCAGTTTGAAACCTGCTTTAAGCAGGTCGCTGGCAAAGTGGTTCACCTTGAGCAATATGCACACAACCAACATCAGCAACGAGTTCAAGGGCGACAAAATGCAATGCGATTACTGGGATAGTGTTGGATCTAAATAGCGAATCTTGCAAAACTGATTGCTACTATACGCGGGCGAAGGAATAAATACACTTAAGCGCCTGCTACTCTTACGCGCACTTCTGCTTTTCTCTAGCCATCAACTAAAAAAACGTTTATCTACACAATTAGCGACGAATATAGCCTTCATAAAAGCAGCTTTACCTTTCCAATTATGCCTGTCTTGTTTAGTCGCTTATTTTTCACCTAAAACTGATAAAAAATACTGTTATTAACCGGTTTGTTCCAACTATTTAGTTTTTGAAGCACTAATATTCCTGATGGAGAAACCAAAGTTGGAAAGCTAAAAGAGGTCGCGTTTTGACTATATGAGATCGGCTGCCCATTAATAAATGTGGTTTCTATATTTGTACTTTCTCTCGGGGATATTTGAAATTTGCTACCTAACTCTTCTTGTTGATGTATTACTACGTATGCCACGTCTGAGTTTTTACTATTATCGATGCTGAAATACAGCAAAAAGTGTGAATCGTCCCAAACAAGACTTTGATGTTGATACTGTATAAAACTTGGGTGCGTACTACCCAAGACGTTAAATGATTTATCTAACACAGATACTTTTGGGATGAAAGCGAACTTATGATCAACGTAAAAAGACCTAATGCCATAATAAAGTTTCTCACTCCTTTCTGTCACACCGAAAAGCATGTAGTTGGTTTCTTTACCATCGAGTGAAATTAAGTTTTCATTTTCTTCCATCGTAAATATTAACTCGTCATCAAACTCAGTAACGATTAATTCGCTCATGGATTTGCAACATTTTTTAGCTTTGTATGTCGCCATGCGTTCGGAAAAGCTTTTTTCTGCATTTTCGACTTTAGGTAAATGACGGCTTGAAGCGCACCCTGAAAGCCAGATGACTAATGATATTAGTGCTATATATTTTAGTTTTTTTTGCATTTTACTTCCATTCAGAAATCATTATTAAGACAAAAGAGCTAACGCCGTTTTAAGCGGCGATTAATAGCTTGCTGAGGCCGCCCCGCGTGTTTGCGTCCCAGCGAACGAAGTGAATGTGTTGGCTTGTTATGTGCCAACATAGTCACTGAGGCCTATGAGTTCAAAAAGTGTTTTCTCTAAAGCTTCTAGCTCTTCTTCCCGATCGAAACCTTTACAGCCATGGTAGTGATGCACTGTTTTTAAATTGCTCGCAAACTGTAAGATAAAACTGTACTAGGGTGATCTGTCCATTCTTCGCTACAAGGACTTTCTTCTCCCTCTCCGACCCACCCATAATCATCGCGGAGTTTTTGAAAGCTGTTCTCATCGAGAAGGCGCAGAATTCTTTGGAATAGTTCTGGATTGCTGGGAAGCCGATATGTACCCACTAGTTTAGTATGGGCATCCCCTTTATAGACAATTACTCCATCAGAGAATACGTCAACTCTATAAGCAGGGCATGTGCCAAAACAAGCAGTAGTTTCCATGCTAAAAGCATCTGCCGCACTAGGGGTTGATATAAAGGACAATAAAAAAATAACGTATTTCATAGATTCATCCTCGGCACATAACTTTTAAATAAGGGGCGCAGGCATGTGGGGCAGAATGGCATGAGTTTATTGAGTTGTTAGGTTTTTGCGACATTAGCTATTTCCAACCTGAAATAAACTCTAGTGAAATCTTGGTGTTTTCATAAGCTTCAGGGACATTTCCGATTTTCACGTTAACTCTATAGTTTTCAGTCCCAGAAGGAAAACTGTGAATATACATAACATCTGACGTTGCTATTGGTTTATAGGCTGGGTCGAAAGAAACAGCCCTATTTTTCATTTTTTCATCTGAATACTGATAGCGCGAATGCCATTCAAGGTCATTTGCCCATTGGGCCTCACCTAATTCAACCATTCTCAAATAATGAGCATTAAGGGGTGAGCTTCTATAAAAGTATGTAACATTCTTTTTGCCGATTATTCGTACTTCTAGAGTTGTATCCAATTCATGAAAGTTTACCGGCTCGTCATTTGACAACCTTACGCGAAGAAATGACGTGTCGTGAGAGCCGTATCCGTTAATAGAAAAGCTATATTCACGATTTGAAGCGAAATCTTTCTGCGGCAAAATCAAGGAGTAATTCTTTAAAAACCATCCTGACTCGTTGTACTCACCATCGCCTTTATATCCACAGGCTGTGAGAAAGAAGGGCAATAGTAAAATCCATTTTCTGTTCAAAGTGACTCCGTTTCCTACACATCATTCTCTAATACACCCTTTAATTCTTCTTGGGCAAACTTCCGGGTTTCCGTTTTGAGTTTGTCTTCAAAAAACTGTTTAGCTACTGAAGTCGATGTAAAATTAATAATTATCGCGGTTAGTCCGTCAATAAAGTTTCTATCTGCTTTTTCCCAATCCCAATGCGACGTCCCCCATTTGGAAACCCTATTTTCTATCTCCACACTAAAACGTCCTTTGGGATTGTATTCCAATGAGAATAACGCTTCGTTTATTGTTTCTTGAATCATGTATATCGGCGGTTCTTCACTCTTCTCGGCAATATCCATAATGATACTGAGTTGCTTTTCAACCTCTTCGTATGTCAATAAAGAGGGTAACTTGTCAAATGCGGGAAGCATAACTATCGGAAACCTAACTTTTAAATAAGGGGCGATAACGCGTAGGGCATAATGGCGAAGCCGTCCTGCGTGTTAGCTTCCCAGCAGGCCGCCCTAGCGGACTGCGACTTAAGCATTTTGTTATGTCACAATTGGTAGGCAAAGCTTATTTTCCTTAGAACAAACTCGTTTTCTGAACCATAACCGCCTACGCCAGAAAAGCTCAAATCAACAAATACTTCGTCCGTGCCGGCAGAGACGCTGTAGGATGGAACTCCCAATTCAATTTTCAGCGCTTCCTCGACTTTCTCAAATCGCTCCCTGAGAAATGGCTTACCATCGATAGTTAAGTTACTGACATCATATTTTGTGTTAAATGTTGTCGGAAGTTCTGAAAGTGCGTCTGATAAATCGCCACCGATATGAACTTCTCGGAATCTATTTCTTGAAATGAGTAAGCTTACCGATTTTCCGTAGAACAAAAGCGTTCTATTCTTATTTATTCGATAATATCCATTTGGTTTGCCTAACACGGCTTCAACCTCTTCTTGAGAAGAGAGCCATTTAGCTCCTAAAAACCCTTTGTTTATATCTATGTCTAAGTTTGAGGCAAATCCATAACTAGGCAGTAGCAATATTAAAAATATTAAGTTCTTCAACAAAAACTCCTTGTGACATAACGCTAAGCTAACGGGCAGTGACGTAGCGGCATAATAGCGAAGCGCCACTGCGTTACTGACCCAGTGACCGAAGGGAACGTGTTAAGCGTTTTGTTAGGTGTCATGCTCACTACTCCATTCTATGCTGCTAATTTCTGGGGTTTCGTCTAGTAGCAATCTTACTGCATTTAGCAGTGGAATCACTGGCTCGAGCGGTGCAAGTGTCTTTTTGAAGAGTCCTTTTGAGTGCCTTTTTAAAAAGCATTTCCACATATTCTCCTCATTTTCAAAGTTTCCACAACACAACCAATACTCATTATCTTCTACTATAAACTCAATGAACCAACCCCAATCTTCGTATTCAGGGTAAGATGTATAAATTCCCTGTCCCGCAAGTTCTTTAGCTAGCCAATAAGCTAATTCTGCGCCATAGACCTTTGGATTGACTTGTGAATCTTCTGGCAGAAATGGCTGAAAAAGTTCTGTTTTAAAAACTACTGATGTATCCATACTTTGTGACACCTAACGCTAAGCTTTGGGGCGCTAGCACGTGGGCTAAAATCCGAACGAAGTGAGTCAGCCCACGTGTTAGCGTCCCAGCGACCGAAGGGAGTGCCAACAGCGTTTTGTTAGGCGTACAAAGGAACGTACGCATCTTTGCTGCCACCACTAGCCAAATAGACCGCGTGTTTAAATTATTGGATTTAAGATAAAACAACCCTGTGCGAAATGCCAGATGTTAACGGGAATGTCGCATAAAAGAGCGAGTTTAGAAAACAGGTTATGCAGAATGTTGGCGTTGCGATGTTGATGAAAAGCGCGTTGCTAAAGCCGTTTAAACAGCAACAAGAGCTAGCCGCAAAGACAACCTAGCGAAACAACCTTGATGCTGGAATGTCACGGTTTAACCCACTTTTAAATGCTGTAAGTAAATGACGCCTAACGCCTCAAACACCGGCATGGTGAAGTTGGCGGCTTTTTTGGAACAAAAAAGATGACAGCTTTACCATGTCCGAGTGCTTTGACTTGTTAGCTTTTTTCTATGGTTTTTAGAAGTAATCATCTTCTTCGTAATCTAGACCTTCGACAGACAAGTTGTCTTCATGAATTTCTATATCTCTACTCGTGCTGTATGGATACATAGAAACATCGCCTTTAAAATTTGTTGCCTGAAAAGATATCTCAGCGTCATTACCGTGGTAGATGTACAGCGCTTCATATTGATAATCACCATCTCCGATATGCCTCATATCGCCTTCTTCAAGGCTAAAGTCTGAAGCAGCAATTACTATCTCTTCTTCTTGGCCATCAACCTTAATTTTTCCGGTGCATAGCCTTGTTAGCACGCAAACCTAGCCAGATACAATTTTAATTATCAGGATAATAACGCTCAATATCGCTAATTACTGCTAGTGAGTACTTTTTTACAAGTGATCTAAAGAAAGTTGGTTCGACATGCTTTGCGAAACTAATCAGCCCTCTTAACTTTATAGATTCATCATCTGAAAGTTTTTTATTACAAAATCCATATACTAACGAACGAATATATCGTTTCCTATCACGACCGAGCGATATGGCATTATCATTAGTTAGCACCAGCCCCGTCACATGACGATTATTTTTCTTGGATGAAAAAACCGTTTTAGAATGATTTATTTTCAGAGTTGGATATTCAAGTTTTTTTAGGACGCCTTCAATATATGTCGGCAACTCGAAAAGTACGCCAGAAACATTTGTAGTAAATGTTAGATCATCAGCGTACCGCGTATAAGTAATTTTTTCCTGAGTACAATAATCATTTACGATGGTATCAAAATCAAAGAGTATAGTATTAGATAAAAAAGGAGAAGATGGAGCTCCAATGCTTAAGCGATGCTCCGTGCTACCTTTAACGCACCAAAAAAATAGCTTCTTAAGAGCAACCTTTTCTTTAATTTCCAATTTTCCCTTGTGCTTTTCAACATGAGAAAGCAAGTCGCTTGAAACAATTGAGGGGAAAAAGTCAGAAAAATCCATCTTTAATAAATATTGATTTTTTGAGTGCTTTTGTGCGTTCTGCTTAATGCCGATCCCTTCCATATATGCAAAAGCTGATTTGTGAACTGGCAAATCTAGCAACGGCATATTCAAGGCGGACTTTTGAAGAACTTTCAGCTCTTTTGCTGGCTGCGCAATAACTCTTGAGCCAGAGCCATTTCTTTTAGGTATTTTGTAAACCTTGTAGCGGTGCGGCGCTTTATTTATGTAACTGACAATTTCAACTTCATCAATTAGCAAGAGCTCAGATAAGGCATTATAGATATCCATCTATAATGCCCCTTCTTTTTCTTTCTTCTGCAATCCCTTAATGAAGTTAAATCTTCTTGATTCGGAATCATTGAACGCGTAAAACTGCATTGTAGCGACCTTGGCTTCATTTTTATCAAAATGACCGCCAAAATGAATTTTATCAACATCAGTTAATGGGTAATAATAGAGATCATGGCCGCGCTTTCCGGTTGCTATGAGCTCAAATTTAGTTAGCAAAAAAAGCAAGCGCTTCACCTTGTCTAGCTTCAAATCTAAACCAATATATTTGGAATATGTTTGAATTTCAGAAACTTTGAGCGCTCTAAATATTCTTATAATTTCATATAGGACAAATGATACGTGGCCATCATTTCCCGAATCAAATGCCTCTGAATTATCCATTCCAGACATCGCTGCCAATAGATCTTCACGCATTTCAGGTAAACTATCACCCAAAGACTCATCTATATTTTCAAGATCCCAAGGATAGGCACAAACAGTCTTGTCTTTTATAGCCTCCAGATATCTCAGTGGGCCTAATGAAACAAAAGAGTTAGCGGAATAATGCTTATCGTTTACGAATACAACTAGTTTTTTGTTGAGAACCTTATTTCTCACAAACAAACCAAGCTCCGCTAACGCCCCAGGGCTTTCAAGCACAATAACTATTAGTGATGATATGTGTGCAATATCATTTTCAAAGTCCAATAAATCTTTATAGACAGAATCATGTATCCAATCTTTAAACTCTTCCGCTAATGTAATTTGGTCAATTAGATTGCATTCGATACTTGAGACATATCGCAAAAAAGCATCGCGAATAGAAGGGGTCTTAGCTTGTTTGACATCAACTAAGCCTCCACAAAGAAACACAATTGGGGAACTTAGATCGACACGGCTTTTATCTAAAGAAATCTTCGCTAGATGGGTTGTCCTTTTATCATCAAATTTCAAGTCAATTTCTCTAAACAAACCATAAATTGGGTATCTTTACCTCAGATATAGCGATGAATGCCTATCTGGAATTTAGCTGAGGAACGAAGATGAATTCCAGATAGGCATTCATCGCAACTAAATCCAATCAATAAATTAGAGTCTGGCTATACACCCGACTAGGGCCTAAGCCCATAAAAACGCGTAAAGATGCTGAAATTATAGTTCAACGCCACATATTTTCCTAATGATTTAAATGCCACGCTAACTAAAAGTAACGCTCATGCACATACTAAGTGCTAACGCCCAAATAAGGGGCTAAATAATAGTTTGCTAAAATGGTGAAGCGAAGCGGAACGCAGCAAACTGTTATGTGTCCCGCTTAATTTTCTTGTTATGTGTAAACAAAAAAATATCACTTTACCCAAAAATAAAGAAGTATACCAATGATAAAGTAGATGCTAAAAATAGAATGTAAATCATATTGTTAAGAGCTACATTAAGTTTATTCCTAACCATATAGGCGCCTATACTTGCAAAGAACCAAGATGGTGTAGAAATAATTAGAGGAAATGCAACTCCCATTAAGAACTCATGATTACTAGTGGCAATAAATTTATATAAACTATATAGAGAAAAAACGTTATAAAAAATTCCTGAAATAGCGCCAACTATTAGTAATATAAAACCCAAAATCTTCAATTGATCACCTTACACATAACGCTAAGCTTTGGGGCGCTAGCACGTGGGCTAAAATCCGAACGAAGTGAGTCAGCCCACGTGTTAGCGTCCCAGCGACCGAAGGGAGTGCCAACAGCGTTTTGTTAGGCGTACAACTGAAAGTACGCAGCTTTGCTGCCACCACTAGCCAAATGGACCGCGTGTTTAAATTATTGAATTTAAGATAAAACAACCCTGTGCGAAATGCCAGATGTTAACGACAATACTGGATAAAAGAGCGAGCTTAAACAATTGGAGATGCAGAATGGTGGCGTTGCGATACTGGTGAAAAGCGCGTTGCTAAAGTCGTTTATACAGCAACAAGAGCCAGCCGCAAAGACAACCTAGCGAAACAGCCTTGATGCTTTAATGTCATGGTTAAACCCACTTTTTTATGCTGTAAGTAAATGACGCCTAACACCTAAATATGGGGCACAAACAGGCAGGCTATAATGGCGAAGCCGCCTGCGTGTTTGTGTCCCAGCCCGCCTGCGGGCGACATAATTTTTTTGTTATGTGACTTTACCCTAAATAAGAGCAAGCTTTTTATACTTTTTAACAAACACTTTTGCTTCTGCCAACGTTGAAGGGTAAGAAACGCTGAGATAGCTATTTTTGATAGGCCTGATTTTTTGAAAATAGAAACCATGGTAAACGAGATATGCCACCTTTTTCCATTGGGCAATATCCGATTTTTTTGGTGCTTTGAAATGCCGACCTAAATTATAAGTAACACCACCACAAGAAACACATTGGCCGTGCAATGGATAATCGCATGGCGCACTAGAAAAGCTGCGTCGAAAAGAGGTTTTGCAGTCGAGGCACGCATACGCCATAGAATACTTACCACTTGAAAAGGAAGCTTTGTCTGGTTTGATTGGTTTAGTTCTGTAACCAGAATCCCATCTCAGTGCTTTTTTAGTGTTTCTATCCATGAATATCCTGAGTCACATAACTTTTCAATAACGGGCGCAGGCACGTAGGGCATAATGGCGAAGCGGCCCTGCGTGTATGCGTCCCAACGAACGAAGTGAGTGAGTTTATTGAGTTGTTATGTAGCTTACCCAAAACACCAATCCTTTGCTTCGATAAGTATTCTTGCGATTTCAATTGAATTTTGTGAAGCGACACTTCTTCCCATTGAATTTATCTCTAAACCAGCGAGGTACTTTGCTATTTTTTCTTCGTTGTTATCAGAGGTGAGATAATCAAGAACCTTGGGTACATATGAACGGTATTCGTCTCTCGCAGCTGGTATTTCCTTGCAATCGAGAGGGTCCCATAGGTAAAACAAAATTTCATCTACGGCTTTAAAAAGCTGTTCTTCAGAATGCTTCATTTTGAATTCCCTTTGCTACATAACACCCGCATAACGGGCAAAAATACGTAGGCTATAATACCGAGCGAAGCGAGGGGAGCCTACGTGTTTTTGTCCCAAGGAGCGCCAGCGACTGAGTTAATGCGTTTGTTAGTTGCCGTAAATTCAATAGGTGTGCTAACATTTGTGTGTACATTTCATAAGGAGTTTACCATGGATACCCGTATTCAGTTTAGAGTAGATGAAGAAACTAAACGGCTAGCTCAGATAATGGCCGAAAGCCAAGGACGCACTTTAAGTGACGCTTGTAGGGAGCTTACGGAAGAACTCGCTGAACAGCAACGAAAAATAATTACTCATGATCAGTGGCTTACTGAAGAGGTTAATGCTGCGTTCAGTAAATTAGAGAGTGGGAAAAGTAAGTTCGTCAGTCATGAAGAAGCGAACTTGGACATGGAAGCTCGAAAAATGAAAATTAGGAATAAAGCCAAAAAATGATCTTATGGGAAAAAAGTTCGTTGGATGATCGTGAGGCTATTTTCGAGTTTTTATACGAATTTAACCCATTAGCAGCAGAAAACACTGATGCAATAATTGAGAAGAAAGTTGAAAACTTGAACCAGCAACCTTTTATGGGAGTGGAGAGAGAGGGTATACCGGGAAGACTGTTAATAATTCCAGAGGTTTCAATGATCGTTTCATATTTCATAAAAGACGACATTATTCACATTCTTCGAGTTTTACACCAAAAGCAAAAATTTCCTGTAGGCA
>OJFG01000267.1_pt1 | contig 23047 bp, 21 predicted proteins | sample 1594071 | NCBI WGS metagenome assembly OJFG01 (sample SAMN05416818, study PRJEB24817) | seawater metagenome | isolation source: Sea water | place: Canada:Atlantic | collected 2013-07 | reverse complement strand
AGCGTCAGATGTGTATAAGAGACAGGAATACTATTTTTGCAACGGGAGGAGCAGGAAGAATTTTTCAGGATAGCACCAACGCATTTATTAATACCGGAGATGGCTTAGGAATGGCTGCTAGGGCAAATATCAGCTTAGAGGATATGGAGTTTTGGCAATTTCATCCAACCGGAATTCTTGGTGCAGGTGTCTTAGTAACCGAAGGTGTTCGAGGTGAGGGTGGATACTTAATTAATTCAAATGGTGAGCGCTTTATGGAAAGATATGCCCCCAATGCCAAAGATTTGGCAAGTAGAGATGTTGTTTCTCGCGCAATAGCAAATGAGGTAATTGAAGGAAGAGGGGTTGGGTTAAATAAGGAAGGTGTTTATCTAACACTTTCTCATTTAGGTGAAGAACTCATCAATGAAAAACTTCCAGGAATCAGGGAAATTTCAATTAAATTTGCGAATGTGGATCCAGTTAAGGATCCGGTGCCAGTTGTACCAACGGTTCACTATATGATGGGAGGCATCCCAACAACCATTAATGGTCAGGTAAGGGATGGGGCTAGCCAAAAAGAAGTAAATGGCTTTTATGCTGTTGGTGAGTGCGCTTGTGTTTCTGTTCACGGCGCAAATCGCTTAGGATCCAATTCCCTCTTAGATTTAATTGTTTTTGGAAGGGCAGCAGGGCAGCATATCCTTGATTCTTCAAAAAATAAGAAATTAAAAAAACTTCCCAAAGATGTAACAAAAAAGACAGTTGAAAGATTAAGAAAAATAGATTCAAAAAACTCTAAGGAAAACCCGAGGCAAGTTGGAGATGAATTAAGGGCAGTGATGCAGAAGTATTGTGGAGTTTTTCGATTCCCTCATCTGTTAGAGGAGGGATTGCAGAAAGTAAAAGATTTGAAAAAAAGAATTACAAATTTAACAATTCAAGATAATTCTAGAGTTTTTAATACTGCACGAACTGAAGCGCTTGAGTTACAAAATTTAATTGAGGTAGCTCTAGCAACTATTACCTCAGCCAAATATAGAGAAGAAAGTAGAGGGGCGCACTCAAGAGCTGACTTTCCAAAAAGAGATGATAATTCTTGGTTGCAACACTCTTTATATAATCCAAAACAGGAATCTATGAGTTACCGACCTGTAAAACTAAAGCCATTAAGTGTTAAATCTTTTCCATTAAAAGAAAGGGTTTATTAGTAACTAAGATGAAAATTTCAATTTATAGATTTAATCCAGATAAAGATAAAAAGCCCTATCTAAAATCTTACGATATTGAGCGTACTAAGACAGATATGATGCTTTTGGATTTATTAATTAAAATAAAGGGTACAGACGATTCAATATCGATGAGGATGTCCTGTCGTGAGGGTGTGTGTGGTTCTGATGCAATGAATATAAATGGTAAGAATGGGCTCGCATGTATCACGAATATTGATGATCTTAAGCAACCTATAATTATAAGACCAGTACCTGGACTCCCAGTGATAAGAGACCTGGTGGTTGATATGAAACAATTTTTTAAGCACTATGATTCAGTAAAACCATATCTTATAAATAATGAAAAGCCACCAAAAAAAGAACGCCTTCAGTCACCTGAAGACAGGAAAAAGCTTGATGGTTTGTATGAATGTATTCAATGTGGTGCCTGCACCACTGCATGCCCTTCATTTTGGTGGAAACCTGATAAGTTTGTTGGCCCTGCAGGATTATTACAGGCTTATAGATTTTTAGTCGACAGTAGAGACCAGGCAAAAGATGATCGCCTTGAGAATTTAGATGACCCAGACCGTTTGTATCGTTGTCACAATATCATGAATTGTGCGGATGTTTGTCCTAAAGGGTTAAACCCCTCAAAAGCAATTGCTGGCATAAAGCAAATGCAGATCCAGGATAAAAAACCTAAATTTAAGTCATTAAAAAAAATTTTTCATATTAATCAGTCAAAAAATGAATCTTGATAATTTGATTAAATATCGATGCAGAAGAGGGATGTTAGAACTCGATTTAATTTTAAATAAATTTTGTGAACAACATTTATTTAAATTATCACTTGCCAAAAAAAAACTATTTTTAGAGCTATTAGAAAATGATGATAAAGATGTTTGGCAAATTTTGGGCTCTACTTATGATAAAAAAAAATATAAACCATTAGTTAACTTAATTGAATTTTACAAACTAAAAGGAATTTGACTGTGATAAATAATATTTCAAACCAACAGCAAAAAATTGAAATTAATCTGCTTAGTCATGATTTTTTAGGAGGTGTTTGGCCTGGTATTCAGCTTTATTATCCACCAGTAAAATATTCTCCATCTTTAGGAGTTTATGAGACCCTCACTGAGGCTGGAAAAAGGTTTAAAAAACATGCGTACACCACTGAAGCTCACACGATAATATTTGACCTTGAAGATGGTTGTCGAAAAAAAGAAATGAGCCGAACTTTGTTAGAAAATGAACTTCCTGAATTAAGAGAGAAGAGAGTAGATATAAGTATTGCGATTCGAATCAATCCATTTCGAACAGAAGAGTATATAAAAGATATGGAATTTATAAAAAAACTCCCTGAGTGCATTGATGTAGTGATGTTATCAAAAGCTGGTGAAGTTTATGGTTCTGCAGAGATAAGGGATCTATCCAATAATCTGGCTGAAATAAACGAACAAATTACTATACAACCAATCATTGAACATCCTAAGTCTTTAAAAATTGCACCGCAGCTTATGTCTTTTTCTACTGTGAAACATGTTGTTTTTGGAATACATGATTTTTCAAAAGCGATGGGCATAAATATTACCCCTATAGGATGGATTGATGAATTAAATTACTTCTTGAATGAGCTCATGTTTGAAGCAAGAATTTTTGGCAAAGGTGTGATTGGTGGCGTTGAAACACTTATTGGTCAAACCATAATGCCAAGTACCTTTCTCGAACCTCACGATGTAAGAAGGTGGTTAGATTTACATGGTGATGACGAGTCTAGAATCGTTTATAAGCATGCAGTTCGAGAGAGGGGGATGGGCTTAACAGGTAAGCAGGTTATCCACCCTGGGCATATTCACCTATGTAAAGTTGCTTATACACCCTCTCCAACAGAAATATTATTGAAAATAAATATTTTAAAAGCAGCTATAAAGGCAGATGCACTTGAAGGAGGCGCAATAAAATTTGAGGGAGAAATGCTTGACCCACCTATGTTTGGTAAAGCCTTACAAACGCTTTTGCGAGCATACGCGCTAAATGCCTTAAAGAAAGAAGATATTGAGTTTACATTAGAGGTATTAAATAAACTACCTCAACAAGTAATAAAACAAAATTGGCCTTATGGAGAAATTGAGTAATGTCTTTAAGTCAAAATTTAAATCAATTCAAATGGCATTGGGACATACCAAAATTTTTTAATATTGGAGAAGCCTGTTCTGATTTAGTTTGTGCAGATGGCAAAAAAGAACATATTGCTATGATTGTAGAGGATGATATAAAAGGAACCTCTTCAATTTCATTTAAAGAACTATCATATCAATCTAATCAGTTTGCTGAAATTATAAAAAAACTAAGATTAAAAAAACAATCTAGAATACTTATAAGACTCCCTAATTGCCTACATTACCCAATTTGCTTTTTGGGAGCTATGAAAGCAGGCTGTATCTCTGTACCTACATCAACACTTCTTACTCCAAAAGAAATTATTTATTTAGCAAATGACTCTTCGGCAGATTCAATAGTTACAGATTTGAGTACATGGAAACTACTCCAACCAATGATAGACGAATTTAAATATCTAAAAAATGTATATATATCAGGAGAATTTGAAGAATTTGAGAGCAGAATACAAATTTTATGGCTCGATAAGGAGTTAAAAAAAATTAATTCTTTTACTGCAAACAACAAAACCCTTGCTGATGATCCTGCTTATCTTGTGTATACCTCTGGCACAACCGGATACCCAAAAGGTGTCCTTCATGCCCATAGAGCACTACTAGGAAGAGGGCCTGCTTCAAAATTTTGGTTTAATTTTGTTAACTTAGATGATCGGATTGTTCATACAGGTAAGTTTAATTGGACATATGTTCTTGGGTCTGGACTCATGGATCCTCTTTATTTAGGTAAAACCGTAATTGTTCATGAGGGTATAAACGATGCAAATGGTTGGATTGATTTAATCCAAAAACATAGAGCAACAATATTTATTGGCGTACCAACGATATATCGACAAATTTTAAAAAAAACTAAAGCTAGCAATGAAAATGTTGAAACACTGCGTCATTGTATGTCAGCTGGAGAACATTTATCTGATGAAATTTTTAATGGATGGTTTGAGAGATTTAAATTGAATATCTACGAGGCAGTTGGCATGTCAGAGTTTTCATATTACATATCACAATCAGCAAAACTTCCTATAAAGCCTGGATCAGCAGGCTTTCCCCAACCTGGCCACAATATAAAACTTTTGAATGCTGACACTCTTAAAGAGGTTGATTCAGGAGAGGAGGGTATGATTTGTATTCCTGACGACGATCCTGGTCTTTTTATTAAATACTGGAATATGGAAGATGAGACTGCAAAGCATAAGCACGATAATTGGTTTTTTACGGGTGATTTTGCTCGATACGATAAAGAAGGTTATTTATGGTTCTTGGGAAGGAAGGATGACATCATTAAAAGCTTTGGATATCGTGTTTCACCTTATGAAATTGAAAGAGTATTTAAATCTCATCAATTTATTGAGAATTGTGTAGCATTAGGTGAAAAGCAAGAGGATGGTAAAGTCTTGATAGTTATCTATATTATACTTAATGAGTTAGGCTGCCTCCATCCAAACCAGTTTGTTGAGTACGGAAGAAAAAATTTAGCAATATATAAAGCACCAAAGATTGCATATATAGCTAATGATTTTCCTAAGACGAAAAATGGAAAAATTTTGAGAAAGCAAATATCAAGAGATATGATTTTAGAAAAGTCGGATATCCGATAATGACTACAATCAAAAAAATTGATTTTATTGATTCTGTAGCCAATGCGCTTCAGTTTATATCTTATTATCATTCAGAAGATTTTATCTTAGCAATGAGCCGCGCTTTGGAGATTGAAAGGTCACCAGAGGCTAAGGATGCAATTTTACAGATCCTAACAAACTCAAAACTTGCCGCTTATGGTAATCGTCCAATTTGCCAAGATACTGGCATTGTTACAGTTTTCGTTAAGCAAGGTATGGATCTTAAATGGGATTCTGACAAAACAATTGAAGAGATGGTTAATTGTGGTGTGAGGAATGCATATCTTGATGAAATCAATCCATTAAGGGCTTCAATTGTCAAAAATCCTATATCAGAACGTATAAATACAAAAGATAATTCACCCGCTGTCGTTCATATAAACCTAGTTCCTGGTGATAGTTTAGATATTAGTATTGCTGCAAAAGGTGCTGGCTCAGAAAATAAAGCAGTATTAGGTATGTTAAATCCATCAGATAGTATTGTAGATTTTATTCTTGATGAAATACCTAAAATGGGTGCTGGCTGGTGTCCTCCAGGCGTTTTAGGAGTTGGCATAGGCGGTACTGCAGACAAAGCAATGGTGATGGCAAAAGAGTCACTATTTGAATCTATCGATATTCAAGAATTAATCAAAAAAGGGCCGTCAAATAAAATTGAAAGTTTAAGAGTTGAATTGTATGAAAAAATTAATCATCTTGGCATAGGAGCTCAGGGGCTAGGGGGACTGACTACCGTCCTAGACGTTAAAATAAAAGATTATCCAACGCACGCAGCTTCCCTTCCAGTGGCAATTATTCCTAATTGTGCGGCTAATAGGCATGTTCACTTTAGAATGCGTGGTGATGGGGCAGTTAAATTAAAACCTCCTAATCTTGAATTATGGCCTAAGACCGAATGGTCACCAAAAGAAACGAGCACAAGGGTGAACTTAGATACCTTACAAAAAAAAGATTTAGAAAATTTTACGCTTGGTCAGAGTTTATTGCTCAGTGGAAAAATTCTAACTGCGAGAGACGCAGCACATAAAAAATTAAAAGAATTGAAAGATAATAACCAACCATTACCTGACGGTTTAGATCTTAAAAATCGCTTTATTTATTATGTGGGTCCTGTAGACCCAGTTGGAAATGAAGTTATTGGTCCAGCAGGACCTACAACCTCATCCAGGATGGATAAGTATTCGTCGCTTATGCTAGAAGATTATGGCGTTATTGGTATGATTGGAAAGGCTGAGAGGGGAAAGGCGGCTTTAGAGAGTATTAAAAAAAATAAAGTAGTTTATTTAATTGCTATTGGTGGGGCAGCCTACCTTATTTCACAGGCCATAAAATCCTCAAAGCTTATCGCATTCCCTGAGTTAGGAATGGAGGCGATATATGAGTTTGAAGTTAAAGATATGCCTGTTACTTTAGCAGCTAATACTGATGGAGACTCTTTGCATGAAGAGGGTGTAAAAAAATGGAATGCAGTTCTAATGAAAAATTAAAATCCTAAGTTAAGCGTTCTAGGATATTTTCTTTAAGTTTTTTTATAGTATCTTTTTGGACTTTTTTTGAGGTAATAAGAAAAAAATCTTCTGCTCTATTGCCTAAGGTATTTATCCTTGCTTTATCTATTTCAAGGTTAAGTTGATTAATTTCTCCACTGATCATGTTTAAAAGACCTGGTCTTGAGTCAGTAATAATTTCTAATTCAAATTGCGTGTCATTAATTATTTTATTATTAACAACGGTCTGTATATCATGGTGCTCTGCTTGCCGAGTCTTTTGCAAAGACATTTCTTTTCTTTTGAGTTTTTGGGAGAGTGAGTCTGTTAAGCCTTGCTCAAAATGTTGAAAAAGCTTGTTGTAGCTTTCATTTGAATTGTGAACATCCATGACATGAAAAATATCTAACGCATAGTCATGTGAGGTTGTGTAAATTTTCGCTTCTAGAATATCTATTTGGTTCTCATAGAAAAAGTTTGTTATTTTTTCAAATAATAAAGGTTGATTCTTAGAATAAATAAGCACTTCAATAAAACTGCCTTTGTGTTGGTGAATTCTTACTACTGGCTCAATTGAGTTAGTATGGGCCATAAGTAACCTTGTTTGCCAGGCTATTTCGTTAGCATCGAACCTCATAAAGTAATTAAGATCAAGCTTCTGCCAGAATTTATTATAGTGATCTTTTTTAATTGAATATTGGGAAAGTATTTTAATAACTTCTTTTTTTCGATCACTCATCATTTCATCTGGGGATTTATGCTGTTCATTTAGTGATTTTTTTGTTGATTTGTATAAGTCATAGAGAAGACTTGCTTTCCATTCATTCCAAACATGAGGACTGGTCCCCCTTATATCTGCAACTGTAAGAAGATACAATGCATCAAGATAAGTTTGGGTCTTTACTAAATCTCTAAACTCATGAATTATAGTTGGATCAGAAATATCACTTTTTTGGGCAATTTGAGACATTTTTAGATGAGATTTGACAAGCCACGCGATTAAATGAGTATCGCTATCTTGTAAATTTATTTTTTTACAAAATTTCAGCGCAACATTAAAACCAAGCTCTGAATGATCACCGCCCCTGCCTTTTGCAATATCATGAAAAATTGCACCTAAATACAAAAGGTATGGCTTTTTAAAATTAAGAAATATTTTATGACATTCAGGGAATTCATACTTTAAGCTTGCTTTACTAAACCGTCTAATATTCTCAATAACATTTAAGGTGTGTTCGTCTACCGTGTATATATGAAAGAGGTCGTGCTGCATTTGTGCAACAACCTGCCCAAATGCAGGTATGTAGTTACCTAAAATATTACATTTATTCATCAGCCGCAAGGACCGATTGACTTTGTCATTACCTGAAATAATCTCCATAAATTTAGATTGATTTATTTTATTATTTCTAAATTTCTCATTTATAGTCGGCCCAATATTATTAAGTGCTTCTAAAAGATTTGCTCCGAAACCGAGTGCCTTTTTTGTTTTTTGGAGAAGGATGAAGGGTTCAAAAACATACTTACCAATCATTGGAATATGCTCTCTATCAATGTCAATTAAATGATTTGAAATGGTAAAAGGGTATTGGTTCTTAATTTGAATAGTTTTTGAAACTTTTGGGTCTAGTTTTTTAAGTATAATTTCATTTAATAATATTATGTAATTAACTGATTTATAATAATTTTTCATCAATACTTCACTAGATTTTTTATTTCTTTTTGCCTGATACCCCAACGCATTGGATAGTCTAGCTTGAACATCAAATGTAAGCCTATCATCTGAAGATTTAGATAAAATATGAAGGAGAACTCGGTACTTATTTACCTTGTTAACGGTCAGTCTAATTTTTTTAAATTGATCATTAGATAAAATTCCCCTTTGTTTTAATTCTTCAAAGGTTTTTCCTTTGTTTTGACTAGCAGCAATCCACAGTATCATTTGTAAATCCCTGAGACCTCCTGGGCTTTCTTTAATATTCGGCTCTAGTTGGTATGCTGAATCTCTGTATTTACGATGACGAATGGCCTGTTCAGTTATTTTTTCCTTAAAGAACTTTTTGATATTAATTATTTTATTAATTGTTAAATTGAATTTTAAATATTGCTCGTTACTTCCAAATATAAATCGTGCTTCAAGGAGGTTTGTAGCTGTTGAGACATCTGCTTTAAATTCCTCTTCAACTTCAGAGATGTTCCTAACACTATGGCCAATTTTTAAACCAATATCCCAGCATTGCGTAATGAATTGAGAAATATTTTTATCATTTTCCAAACTTTTTTCATTATGGAGGACCAGTATGTCGACATCTGAATAGGGAAATAACTCATTCCTTCCATATCCTCCAACAGCAATGAGTGTGTTTTTTTTAGAAACATCATTATTTATCCATAACTTAATTAATAAAGCATCAACAAGCTTAGTGTGCTTTTTTAGGAATAATGAGGCGTTAGCTTTTTTTATGAATTGATTACATAAGGCTTGAAATTGTCTTTGGTAACCCTTTTTCTCAGTAGCTATAATGTTTGCAGACATGAGTAAACTTTAATCTAAAAATGGTTTAGGCGTATCTTTTGATACCGTTAGTACTTCGTAGCTTTTGTCTGTGACTAATATTGTATGTTCCCATTGAGCCGACAAGCTTCTGTCCTTAGTTACAACAGTCCAGTTATCGGGTAAGACTTTGATATCTTTTTTTCCTGCATTAATCATGGGTTCGATTGTAAAAATCATTCCTGCTTCTAGCTTAAGGCCTTCACCCGAATTGCCATAGTGTAGGACCTGAGGTTCATCATGAAATACTTTCCCAATACCATGCCCACAAAATTCTCTAACCACACTGTAAGAGTTTGATTCAGCATAACTTTGAATTGCATGACCTATATCACCAAGGTATGCACCTGCTTTAACTTCCCTTATACCGAGCCACATAGATTGATAAGTTACCTCACAAAGTCTTTTTGCTTGAATTGAGGGTTCTCCAACAAAAAACATACGACTTGTATCCCCATGATAACCATCCTTTATAACAGTGATATCAATATTAACTACATCACCCTTTTTTAATATTTTCTCTCCAGGAATACCATGACAAATTTGATTATTTACTGATGTACAAATTGATTTTGGAAATGGTGTATGCCCGGGAGGTGCATAATTAAGAGGGGCAGGAATAGTCCCTTGCTTATTTGTCATAAAATCGTGGCAGAGGCTATCAATTTCTTCTGTTGTGATACTTGGCTTTATGAAGGGGGTTATAAAATCAAGAACTTCAGATGCTAGCTTTCCAGCTATCCGCATCCTTTCTATATCTTCTTGATTATTAATTGTTATTGGCATATTGAATCTTCATTAACATTTATTTAATTTGTTGAAATATGTTATCATAGCCGCGATTTATTTTTAAAATTTCCACTAAGTTTTTTTAAGGGTGCTTAGCATTTTTAAACTTAGTGCAGCTATAACCCTTAAAGGAGAAAACTATGCCTGTAACTATGAGACAAATGCTTGAAGCTGGTGTTCACTTCGGACACCAGACCAGATACTGGGATCCAAAAATGGCACCGTACATCTTCGGTGACAGAAACAAAATACACATAATTAACCTTGAAAAAACTCTCCCTATGTTTGAGGAGACAATAAAATATGTAAAAACATTAGCAGCTAACAAAGGGCGGATTCTTTTTGTTGCAACAAAAAGGCAAGCCAGAGAAATTATTAAAGAAGAAGCCATAAGAGCAGATTGCGCTTATGTAAACCATCGTTGGCTTGGAGGTATGTTGACTAATTTTAAAACAGTTAAGCAGTCAATTAAGCGACTAAATGAATTACAGCTCAGTTTAGAAGACGGTAGTATTGATAAAATAACTAAGAAAGAGGCTTTAGGTATTAAGAAAGAGTACGACAAACTAGAGAGATCAATAGGTGGTATTAAAAACATGAATTCACTACCGGATGCAATATTTGTGATTGATGTCGGTTATGAAAGCGGTGCTGTTGTAGAAGCGACTAAACTTGGAATACCTATCATGGGAGTAGTTGACACGAATAATTCAATTGATGACATTGCTTATGTGATTCCAGGTAATGATGATTCAAGTAGAGCAATCAGGCTTTATGCAAGAGGAATTGCAGATGCGGTTCTTGAAGGAAAGAAGAATGCGATTGATGAATTAGCAAAAATGGTTAAAGAAGAAGCCGCTGAAAAAGATGAACCTACAACCGAAAAAGATAAAAAATAATATAATTAGGAGTTAGTAAGTATGGCTGAGATTACGGCAAAAATGGTAATGAGCTTAAGAGCTAAAACTGATGCGCCGATGATGGACTGTAAAAAAGCACTGAGCGAGGCTGAAGGTGATGCTACTCGGGCTGAAGAGATCCTTAGAGTTCGTTTCGGTAACAAGGCTTCAAAAGCATCAACGAGAGTAGCAGCTGAAGGAATTGTTGCCTGCTTTATTGAAGATAATAAGAAGAAAGGTGTGCTTGTTGAAGTAAATTCTGAAACAGATTTTTGTGCAAAAAACGATGAATTTCTTGCTTTTGTTCAAGCAATTACAAAGGCAGCAGTTGAGAATGATGTAAGTGATGCTGACCAATTATCTAATCTATCAATTAACGATAAAACGATTGAGGAGATAAGAACACAGTTGATTGGTAAGATAGGAGAAAACATAACAATCAGAAGAGTAGAAAAAATGATTGCTAAAGATAATCTTTTCTCATATAACCACGGAGGAAAGGTGGGGGTAATTGTTGATATTCAATCAACTGATGAGAATCTTGGTAAAGACATTGCGATGCATATAGCAGCTACAAAACCTAAGGCCCTTGATCAAAGTGGTGTATCACAGGATTTAATTGAAGCTGAAAGAAGGGTAGCGATTGAAAAAGCTAAGGAAGCGGGTAAGCCTGATGAGATGCTTGAAAAAATAGCAACAGGAACAGTTAATAAGTTTTTAAAAGAAATTACTTTGTTAAATCAAGTATTTGTTAAAGATGACAAGCAGACAATTGAACAACTCCTCAAAAATAATAATTCAGCAATAAATGGATTTAAGTTTTTTATTGTCGGTGAAGGAATTGAGAAAAAAGAAGTTGATTTCGCATCTGAAGTTGCAGCTGCACAGCAGTAAAAAAGTAGTTATTTGAAAAAAAGGATTGTTAAGCAATCCTTTTTTTTTATCTAAAACAGTCTAGAATAAAGAGTAATTATGAATAAATTAAAATACAAAAGAGTTCTCTTAAAGTTGTCTGGTGAGGCATTAATGGGAAGCGATGCATTTGGTGTAAACCCTGAAACAATTAGCAAAATTGTCAGTGAAATCAAGCTTATGGTTGATTCTGGAGTTGAATTAGCAATTGTGATTGGTGGAGGTAACATTTTTCGTGGCGTAGCGCTTGGATCTAAGGGTATGGATCGCGCAACTGCAGATTATATGGGTATGCTTGCTACCGTAATGAATGCAATTGCCTTGCAAGATGCAATGAAACATATAGGTGTTATTAGTAGAGTCCAGTCAGCAATTAAAATTGAGCAAATAGTAGAGCCATACATAAGAGGCAAGGCAATAAGGTATATAGAAGATAACAAGGTTGTAATTTTTGCTGCAGGAACCGGAAATCCTTTTTTTACAACTGATACGGCTGCTGCTTTAAGGGCGATTGAATTAAATGCTGAAGTTGTTATAAAAGCTACAAAGGTTGAGGGAATCTTTTCAGATGACCCAGAGAAGGTAAAGGATGCAAAGTTATTTAAAAAAATTACTTTTGATGAGGTAATCAGTAAAAAATTAAAGGTAATGGATTCAACAGCTTTTACTTTATGTAGAGATCAAGGCATGCCTATTGTAGTATTAAGTTTATTTAAAAAAAATGCATTATTAGATTTTATTCATGGTGAAGAAGAAGGTACCTTAGTCACTTTAAATTAAAATGTGAGGAAATATTATGGAAGAACTATTAATTAATTCAAAGGATAAGATGCAAAAGACGATTGAGTCTTTTCAAAATAATTTATCAAAAATAAGAACAGGAAGAGCAAATACAAGCCTGCTTGATCATATTTCTATTGATTACTATGGGACAATGACCCCATTAAGCCAAGTCGCTGCAATAAATGTAGCGGACTCATCAACATTGACTATCCAGCCCTATGAAAAAAATTTCTCAGCAGTGATTGAGAAAGTAATAAGAGAGAGTGACTTAGGTCTTAATCCTGTAAGTGTAGGAGATTTAATTAGAGTACCCATGCCACCCTTAACGGAAGAGAGAAGAAAGGATTTAATTAAAGTGGTTAAGTCAGATGGTGAGAATAGTAAGGTTTCAGTAAGAAATATTCGTAGAGACTCTAATGATGAATTAAAAAAATTAATAAAAAATAAAGAAATTAGCGAGGATGAGGAAAGAAGGCTTCAAGACCTTATTCAAAAAAATACTGACTTGTTTATAGTCGAAATAGATTCAATGATAGGTTTAAAAGAAAAAGATTTGCTAACTATATAGAGTAAAAAAAACTGTACTTCATTAAAAAAAAATTACTCAAAAAAAATAAAATACCTAAGCATATTGCTGTAATTATGGATGGCAATGGAAGGTGGGCAAAAAAGAAGCTATTGCCAAGGTTGGTTGGTCACAGCAAAGGGTTGCAATCTGTAAGAAAAATTATTGAATACTGCATTAAATACAATGTTAATACTCTTACAATTTATGCTTTTAGTACAGAAAATTGGAAAAGACCCATTAAGGAAGTAGATGGCCTAATAAAGCTTTTTTCTGAATCAATATCAAGAGAATCAAAAAAAATTCATTCGAATAATATAAAATTAAAGTTTATTGGTGATACCTCAATATTTACAGAACCTCTCCAATTAAAAATAAAAGAAATTGAGAGAGAAACGTCAAGAAATAAAAGGTTAATTCTCAATGTAGCATTAAATTATGGAGGTAGACTTGATATAGTCAATTCAGTAAATAGCTTTTACGAAAATCAAAAAATTATAAAAAAAATCACGGAAAAAAATATTAATAGTGGCTTATACACAAAAGGGCAGTTTGATGTGGATTTGTTAATCAGGACAGGCGGTCAACAAAGAATGAGTAATTTTTTATTATGGCAGTCAGCGTACGCTGAACTTTATTTTTCAAAAAAGTTGTGGCCAGATTTTGACGAAAAAGTATTTGTAAACGCTTTATATTTCTTTCAAAATACGGAAAGAAAATTTGGGTCTATATAGCCATATATGTTAAAAAAAAGAATCTTTTCATCTGTTATCTTGTTTTCAATTTTTATAATTTCATTCTTTGAAATCTATATAGATAATAGTATTTATTTCTTAAGTTTAATCCTTATAGCAGGTTTTGTTTTAATATATGAATTAGGCAAAATACTCAAATTAAAAGACTTTAGCTTGGTAATTTATTGGATTATGTCTTCTGTTCCCATTATTTTCTTTTTTAGCCTCGTTCTTATAACAAAGAATGATTATTTGTTAAATATTGATATAAGGATGATAAATATGAATTTTGATTATTTATCTCGATCAGATGCACTTTTATTAGATAAATTTTTAAAACAATTTTCAGTGTTTATTGGAACTATAAGTACAATTTTTTGGTTAATAATCGTTCCATTAGATATGTATTTTAAGAATATCTCATCCAATCATAAATTTAAAATTTTTTACGGTTATTTTTTAATTTCCCCTATGATTATTATTTCAGCAGCTATTTTTATTGAGCAAAGATGGGCTTTATTTTGGTTATTTGTATTTATTTGGATTGCAGATATTGGCGCATATTTTTTTGGAAAGCTCTTTGGTAAAACAAAATTGGTCGAAACTATCAGCCCCGGAAAAACTGTAGAGGGTGCTCTCGGTGGTTTATTTACTAATTTACTACTTGTTAGCTTTTTTATTTTTTGGACAATATATTATGATGCAGAAATTTACGTACGTTATGTAATTTTAGCCTTTATAGCAGTAATTGCTATAACTGCTTTAAGTGTAATTGGTGACATATATGAATCATTTCTCAAAAGGCAGGCTGGGGTAAAAGATAGTGGCAGGCTTATACCGGGCCACGGTGGTTTGTTAGATAGGCTTGATGGATTTTGTCCAACCATACCTTTATGTTTCATGATGGTCGTTGTTCTTAATAGCTTTTAATGAGTATGAAGTTAATTTCTATTTTAGGCTCTACTGGAAGTATTGGAAAAAGTTCTTTATCAGTTATAAATTTGCATCCTGATAGATTCAAAATATTTGCATTAGGTGGTTTTAATAATGTTGACCTATTGCTAGAGCAAGCCATTAAATTTAAACCAAGCTATATTGTTACTAAAGACTTACCATCAAAAAAACTATTGATTGATAAGCTCAAAGATGAAAAATTAAAGACTAAAGTTTTATTTGGTGAAGAAGGGTACAGTTTTATAGCATCTCATGAAGATGTAACAACAGTGATAGCTGCTATTACTGGAAGCGCTGGTTTAATTTCTACGGTTGAAGCTGCAAAATCTGGAAAACAAATTTTATTAGCAAACAAAGAGTCAATGGTGATGGCTGGAGATCTATTAAACAAGATTTGTTTAGAAAATAATGCAACATTAATACCTATAGACAGTGAGCATAATGCTATATTTCAAGTGCTATCTTCCCAAAAAGACTCTCAAGAGATAAAAAAAATTATCTTAACTGCATCAGGAGGTCCCTTTAGAGAATTTGACATTGAAAGCCTAAAGAATGTAACGGTTGATCAGGCTTTAAATCATCCAAACTGGAAAATGGGGAAAAAGATATCCATAGATTCAGCCACAATGATGAATAAAGGACTTGAGGTTATTGAGGCCTCTCATCTTTTCAGACTTAATATAAGTAAAATAGAAGTTGTAATGCACCCACAAAGCATCATTCATTCATTTGTTGAGTTTATTGACGGAAGCTCATTAAGTCAGCTTGGCAATCCTGATATGAGGGTTCCCATATCATATGCGTTGGGCTATCCCGACAGAATTACTTCTGGTGTAGATGGTGTTTCACTTGATAAATTACCAAATCTTGAATTTTTTAAACCAGATTTAAAGAAATTTCGCTGTCTTGATCTTTCCTATCAATGTTTAGCTATGGGAGCTGCTCATTGCATTAATTTAAATGCATCCAATGAAGTAGCCGTGGAAGCTTTTTTATTAGGGAAGATTAACTTCATGCAAATTCCAGAATTAATAGAAAAAACCCTTTTAAAGGCTGAAGCTGCGGATGTAAATTCAGTTGAACATATACTTGAGATTGACAATTTAGCTAGATTAGAAGCCAATAATATATTAAATAAATTGTTTTAAAACAATACTTTATTTTAATTATATAAAGTATTGTATATAATTAACCATAAACCAAAAAGCACTTAAGAGCTTCTTAAATTAATGTTTTTTATACGTTTTATTAACTATGGTTGAATAAATGTTCAAGACTCCCTAATTTTTTTAATACTTTCTTTTATATTTTAATATTTATAATCTCATTAATTCTCAATGACTTAAGGGAAAATATTAGTTTTGATATCGTAAATTGCAGTATATAATGACGTTTTAAAAAATTAATATTTTCAATGAAAAAAGTAATTTTAATATTCCTATTAGTTGTATCAATTATTTTGCCGGTTTACGCAGAAGAGACAACTATTTCTGATATTAAAGTTCAAGGGTTAAAACGAGTTGATGCTGGGTTGGTTTTTGATAATATCCCTTTTGAGGTTAATTCTCCAATTAATGAAGCTAACTTTAGCGAAGCCATTCAGCTTCTTTATAAAACTGGTCAATTTAAAAATATAAGCATAGATTTAGAAGGAAGTGTTGTGATCATTATTGTTAATGAAAAACCACTCGTCTCAACGATTACCTTTCATGGAGCTGATGCTATACAGCCAGACAAAATCAAAGAAGGCATGCTTCAAATGAATTTTGGAGAAGGTTTGCTTTTCAATGAAACCACCTTAAAAAGGGTTAGTAATGAAATTAGCAAGCAATACCTTAACTTAGGTCTTTACTCGGCAACCGTTAAAACAAAGGCCACTCCTCAAGAAAGAAATCGTGTCGCAATAGATTTTTACATAAATGAGGGCTCTACAGCTAGAATTAAAGAAGTCAAAATAATAGGTATAACCAAATTTGATGAAGATGATTTATTGAGTCGACTTGATCTTAAGCCAACGAGTTTTTTGTCGTGGTGGAACAAGGATGATAGATATTCTCGTCAAATCCTAACTGGTGATTTAGAAAAAATTCGTTCTTTTTATATGGACAGAGGTTATCTAGATTTTGATATTGAAAATACTACTGTAAGTATTTCGGAAACCAAAAAAAATGTTTATATTTCAATTATTATAGATGAGGGAGATAAGTATAATTTTGGAGATATAAAAATAAGTGGACAATATTATCCATTAAAGGAAGAGTCAATTTTTCAAGATGATATCAAAACCATTAAAGGTGAAGTTTTTAGTAGAAAATTACTGAATCAATCCACAGAATCAATTAATCAAGAGCTTGGCAATTATGGTTACGCGTTCTCCAATGTAAATCCTATCCCAGATGTTGATAAAAGTAATTTGACGGTTGGGTTCAATTATTTTATTGAGCCAGGAAAAAAGGTTTATGTTAGACGGATAAGCTTTATTGGAAATGAAACAACTCAGGATAAAGTTTTAAGAAGAGAGATGAGGCAGTTTGAATCTTCTTACTACGATAAAGAAAAAATTGATCAATCGACTAGACGATTAAAAAGAACACAGTATTTTGAGGGCGTAGACATTAAAACAGTCTCTGTTCCAGGTATTTCAGACCAGGTTGATTTGACAGTTGCTGTGAAAGAAAAAAATACTGGTTCAGTTAAGCTTGGTGCAGGTGCAAGTTCAGATGAGGGTTTGGTAGGGAGCTTTTCAGTTACACAAGCTAATTTTCTTGGGACAGGTAATACAGTTTCAGCAACCATTAACACCAGTAGTGTAAACACGATCTATAGCATAAGCCATATTGATCCTTATTTCACTCCTGATGGAATCTCTAGAAGACTTACTGCGTATATGAGAGAAACAAATACAAAAGATTTAGATACGGGCCAATATGATAAAAAATCATATGGATTAGGAGTGGGCTTTGGTGTTCCTATGAATGAGTTTGATACAGTGAGGATTGGTTTTGATGTCGACGTGTCTGATGTAACATTAGGTAGTGAGTCACCAGATAGATATATAGATTATTGTAAAGATGTTTCTGGGGGAGATAGTAGCGGTTGTGATCAAAACGAAGCTGTTCTCTCGTTAGGGTACTCTTCTGATAAAAGAGATAGTGCAATATATCCAACTTCTGGTTATAAATATGATGTTGGTACCGAAATTACATTGCCATTGCTTGATATGCAGTATTATCAATTTAATGGAAAAATTATAGATTACCGCCCTTTAACCAAGGAGTTTGTTTGGGGCAATAAACTTAATCTAGGGTATGCGCATTCATATGGGGACGACCCTTACCCATTCTTTCAAAATTATTATGTAGGTGGACAAAACTCTGTAAGGGGTTATAAGGCCGCTTCTATTGGTAAACAATATTACGACTCCTCACAAGAAGATTTTGTCTCAACTGGAGGTACTACAAAGATTGTAGCGAGCACCTCAATTCTCTTCCCATTACCTGGTGGAATGTTTAAAGATCAAGTTAGACTTGAGACATTTATTGATGGTGGTGGAGTATGGGAGGAAGATGCAAATATTGCAATGGATGAAATGAGATTTTCAGCAGGACTTTCAGTTTTATGGGTTTCACCATTTGGCCCAATCAATGTATCATTTGCAAAGGCATTAAATAGTGATGCTCAGGATGAAACCGAAGTATTCCAGTTTGGAATGGGAACAAATTTTTAATATAAATTTTAGATAAAGGAATAAATAAGATGATCAGAAAATTTTTAGTAATAGCTCTAAGTATTTTTCTTTTACTACCACTGTCAGTTTCAGCTGAGATGGAAATATTCAAGATTGGGTATGTTGTTGTGGAGAAGATTCTAAAAGAGGCACCTCAAACTGCTGCTAGCAATAAAAAGCTTGAAAAAGAGTTTAAATCTAGGACGGATGGACTTCAAAATAAAGTTAAAGCCATTCAGAAACAAGAAAAAGATTTCAATAAAAATACTGTAACAATGACCGCTACTGAGCGACAAAAAGCTCAGAAGAAAATTCAAAATTCAAAAATTGAAATACAAAGAATTGAAAGAGAGTTGAGAGAGGATATTGATATCAGAAGACGTGAGGAGATTGGTAAATTACAACAAAAAATTAATGAAGCAATTGAGGACCTGGCAAAAAAAGATAAATATGATCTTATCCTATACCAGGGCGTCGCTTATGCCTCTAAAGAAATCGATATTACTGATAAACTTATTAAAGTTTTAGGTAAAACTAAATAAAAAAAGTATGTGAATGTTAAAAGAATTTAAGTGTTCCGAATTGGCTGCGCTAGTTGGAGGTAAAGCTTCCTCAGGTAATATTATCGTTGATAATATTTCTTCTTTGGAATCTGCTAAAACCAGCTCAATTTCTTTTTTGTCAGACTCATCTTATATTTCGAAGTTAAAGGAGACAAAGTCTAAGGTCATTTTAATAAAAAAAGATGATCTAAAGTATTGGAAAAAAGATTACATTCTTGTTAAAAATCCTTACCTTGCTTTTTCTAAGATTGCTACCTTGTTCAGTGAACATAGTGAGAATGACAAATACACCATACATGAATCTGTTGTTTTTGGTATTAATTCAAAACCTGAAGAAAGTAATGATATTCGGGCACACTCCATCATCGGAGATAATTGCTTATTAGGAAAAAATATCCAAATTGGTTCAAATGTTTCAATTGGGGATAATGTTGTTATCGGAAGTAATACAATAATTAACGCAAATGTATCTATTGAGAATAACGTTAAAATAGGTATGAATTGTGTATTGTTTTCTGGCTCAAGAATCGGCACTGACGGATTTGGCTATGCACCAGATGACGATGGGAGTTGGTCAAAGATCCCACAAACAGGGGGAGTGATTATTGAGGATAATGTTCATATTGGTGCCAATACAACGATTGACTGTGGGGCAATAGATAATACTATTATCAGGTCAGGAGTAAAAATTGATAATTTAGTTCATATCGCTCATAATTGTGTGATAGGTGAAAATACAATTATTGCAGCAATGGCAGGATTTGCTGGAAGCTGTAAAATAGGCAAGGGATGTATGATTGGGGGGGGTGCTGCAATAGGCCCAAATATTTCCATTGCTGATAGGACTGTAATTACACCTCGAACAGCAATAGGAAGATCGATAAAAAAAGAGGGGCAAAGGTTTACAGGGGTGTTACCTCCATTGAATCACAAAGATTGGTTGAAGTTTGCTGTTAAATTTATGGTTAGAAAAGGTATGAAATGACACAAGACACTTCAATGAACATTAATGAAATATTAGATCACCTTCCCCATAGGTATCCATTTGTTCTGGTGGACAAGGTACTATCTTATGAGATTGGCAAGAAAATTGAGGCAGTAAAAAATGTAACAATAAATGAACCATTCTTCCCTGGACATTTTCCACATTATCCAGTTATGCCGGGAATTCTTATAGTCGAAGCTATGGCACAAGCGGCAGCAATATTATCTTTCAAAACAATCAATGACAAACCAAATGATCATTCAGTTTATTATTTTGCAGGGGTAGATAATGCAAGGTTTAAAAAACCTGTTATCCCTGGGGATCAATTACATTTAAATGTTTCAATTGAGAGAAGAATTAAAGGATTTTGGAAGTACAAGGGAGTTGCCTTAGTAGAAAATGAAATTGTAGCTGAAGCAGAAATTACATGCATTTTAAAAGAAATTTAAGAGAAAGATAGTTTAATGGAATTTGATCAAGAAATACATCCTACTGCCATCGTTCATCCTCATGCGATATTACATAACAATATCAAGATAGGACCTTACTCAATAATTGGTGAGTCAGTTGAGATTGGGGAGGGGACTGAGGTTGGTAACCATGTAAATATTGCTGGGCATACCAGAATAGGTAAATCAAATAAGATTTATCATTACTCATCTATTGGTGAGCAGCCACAAGATATAAAATATAAAGACCAAGAGACTTTTTTGGAAATTGGCGATAGAAACACGATTAGAGAGTTTTGCACATTAAACACCGGGACAGTTGAGGGGAATGTAAAAACAGTCATTGGAAATGATAACTGGATTATGGCTTATGTTCATGTTGCTCATGATTGTATTATAAAAAATAATATTATTCTTGCTAATAGTGTTACTTTGGGCGGGCATGTTGAGATCGACGATTACGTTGTATTAGGTGGGTTAACAGGAGTTCATCAATTTTGTAAGATTGGAGCACATGTAATAACAATGGGAGGGACTTTACTTGGATCTGACGTTCCTCCGTATGTGAGAGCTGCTAGCAGGGGAGGCAGCTCTTTTCCAAATGGTATAAATTCTGAAGGGTTAAAGAGAAGAGGCTTTAGTGTCCAAGCTATTTCTGATATTAAAGAAGGGTATAAAATTATTTATATGAGAAATAATTCTCTTGAACAGGCAAAAAAAGATCTTGAAAAGTTAAAACAATCCTCAAAAGAAGTAGGTCTATATTTAGATTTTATTGAAAGATCAAAAAGAGGGCTTATAAGATAAAGTGGCTAAAATTGCAATATTGGCAGGTGAGCCTTCTGGGGACCTGATAGCCGGCCAACTAATGGCTTATATTAACTCTAAAGAAAAAAATGTTGAATTTATAGGCGTAGGTGGCCCCTCAATGAAACAACAGGGCTTAAAATCTTTTTTTGATTATTCGAATCTTTCTTTATATGGTGTTTTTCAAGTAATTCCAAATATTCCTAAATTAGTTTTCTTAAGATATAAGTTAATCAAGTATTTAAAAAATGAGAAACCAGATATTTTCATTGGCGTTGATGCTCCAGATTTTAATTTTTATATTGAAAAAAAACTTAAACAAAGCGACATACCAACTTTTCATTACGTTGCTCCATCAGTTTGGGCATGGAGGCCAAAAAGAGTTTATAAGATAAAAAAAACTACTGACCATATACTTTCTATCTTCCCCCACGAAAAGCCATTGTTTGAGAAAGTTGGCATACAAACGACTTTTGTTGGCCATCCGTTGGCAAATAAAATCCCATTAAAATCAAATATGTATAAATATCGTAAGCTTTTGAAAATTAATCCTAAGGAGCTCGTGATTGCACTTTTGCCAGGAAGTAGGATGGGTGAGTTGAGAGCTCATGCTGATATCTTGCTTGAAACAGCCCAAAATCTATTAGAAGTATATCCAAATGCCAAATTTTTAATACCTGTAAACAATGATACCAATATGATCTTCATAGAAGCTCGTGTAAAAAGCAATCCCACTAAAAACCTTAAACTGATTAAAGGGAAAGTTGATGAAATACTAAGCTCCTCAAATATCGCTATAGCTGCTTCAGGAACAGCATCTCTGCAGATTGCATTGCATAAAAAGCCAATGATTATAATTTATAGGGGTTCATGGATTTCATATTTTGTTTGGAAAATGGTACGCTTAATTCCTCATGTTAGCTTACCGAATATTTTACTGAATGAAGATATTGTTCCTGAAATGTTACAACATAGAGCCACACCAACCTTGTTAAGCAAAAAAGCATGTGAAATTATTAAGGATAAAAGATACTTAAAAAAAATAGAGTCTAAGTTTTACAAACTCCACAAAGATTTAAAAAAAAATACGTCATCTTTAGTTTTTAAAGTAATAAAGCCTTACCTTAAATGACCCTTATTTGTGGTGTTGATGAAGCAGGAAGAGGTCCTTTATGCGGACCGGTTTTTGCGTCAGCAGTCATTTTAGATGATAATTTGAAAATAAAAAATTTGGGTGACTCAAAGAAAATTTCTCCAAAAAAAAGAAAAGAGGTATATGAGGAGATAAAAATAAAAGCTTTTGAGTGTACCTTTGCATCCGCAAGTGTTGAAGAAATTGACAAATTAAATATTCTAAACGCCTCATTACTTGCAATGAAAAGAGCGATATTAATGTTAAGTAAGAGGCCTGATGAATGTTTTATTGATGGTCTTTATACTCCTAAAATAGCCGGATGTAATTTAACAGCAATCATAAAAGGTGATTCATTAATACCATCAATCTCTGCTGCATCAATTGTTGCTAAGGTGGAGAGAGATAAGTTTATGGAGGCATTGCATTCTTTATTTCCTCAATATGAACTCAATACTCATAAGGGATACCCCACAAAAAAACATATTTCTCTTATTAAAAAATTTGGTGTAAACAAGATTTATAGACAAACCTTTAAGCCTATTAAAGATTTAATTAAGAAGGAAGATGCATAGCTTTTTTGATAGATCGGGTATTTTATTCTGATGCCATTGTTTTATTGTTTTACTTGTTATTGTCTGGTTGGTATCGGTCAAATTAGTTGCTACACAAAGCTTTAAAGCTGTCTCTTATACACATCTCCGAGCCCACGAGACCAGAG
>OJFG01000265.1_pt1 | contig 23152 bp, 38 predicted proteins | sample 1594071 | NCBI WGS metagenome assembly OJFG01 (sample SAMN05416818, study PRJEB24817) | seawater metagenome | isolation source: Sea water | place: Canada:Atlantic | collected 2013-07 | reverse complement strand
CTAAGGAAGATCACAAGCGAAAGCCTAACGGTTCTTACGGCGAAGAGTCAGTAGAATCCTATGCTCTTAAAATTATCCAAGCCGAGATTGCCTGTGATGACTACGAAGCCAAGATAAAAAAAATGTTTATGGCGCAAGGCAAGACTCCGCTGTATCAGAAAATGCTGAGAGTCAGAACTGCAGAGCGTGACCGCAGAGAGCTTGCTAAGCGTGAGCTTTTAAAGCTGCAACGTGAGAAGTTAAAACGTCAGCAGGAAGCAAAGAATTTAATCATTGCTTTGTTTGCGCTTGCGATGTGTGCAGGTTCGGCAATTTATATAGCTGTTGTCGCAGTAGGATAGTATGACTCTAGTAGATTACGCCAAGACAGACCGTCATCGCGAAGCTATGCAAGTTTGGGAAGACTGTGGTCGCAACTCAGCAAGGGCTGCGGGGGTACTCGGTATTTCCCAATCAACCATGCGCGACTATGTGTGTATCACTAAGAACACTGCGGCTGCTGCGGGGTACTCTGAGAATTGGGATGCCAGTCGTCATGTTCCCGAAGGCGAGATGGTCATTGGTCGTTCTATTTATACTGCGGACGATGAGGGCAACAAGGCTTGGCTGAAGACTCGGCGTACACTAACTGAGGCAGCGCGAGATAAAGCACTGCAAGGTTTTGTAGATGGCTTAACTAAAGGCGTTAAACCGTACAAGCCGAAAGCCAAGCCAAAGACTAAGAAGTTTGCTACGGATTTATTACCCGCAATTGTAATAGGTGACGCACACTTCGGGATGAGGGCTGACGCGAGAGAGACTAAGGCTCGTGATTACGACACTAAGATAGCCTCCAATGATATGTTAGCGGCTATTGATTACTTGGTTGATCTAGCCCCTGCGTCCGAAAAATGCCTACTGGTTAACGTAGGAGACTTCATTCACGCCAATGGTAGCAGTGGCACTACTTTTGGAGGAACGAAGCTAGACGTAGACACCAGAATAGAAGTAGTGCTTGAGATAGCAGCACAGACGTTTTTATTTGCAATAGATAAGTTGCTTACGAAACACAAGAGTTGCGTTGTAGTGATGGCTAAAGGTAACCACGACTCAGATACTGCCATCGCCCTCGCGTTGATCTTAAAGTTCTACTACTCAAAAGAGCCAAGGGTAACCATATTAGATCCTCACGGTTTCTTTCACACCGTGCAGTTTGGTAAGAATCTGTTGGCTGTACATCATGGGGATAAGGTTAAGGCTGTTAAGCTAGGTGCTATTCTCCCTAAGATGTTACCAGAGCAGTGGTCATCTACTGTGTACAGGAAGTGGCTAGTAGGGCATATACACCACCAGAACGCCATAGAGACAGATAACGGCGTTTTTGTGGAAGCCTTTGGCACATTAGCACCACCTGATTCTTGGCATGCAGGAGCAGGATATAGCTCTTCTAGCGTGATGACCCAAGTAGTATTTCATCGTGACGGGGGAGAGGTTATACGTCACGTTTACCAAATCAGAGACTCGCGTAAAGTCCCTGACCTGACATTATAGGTGTAGTATGGATTATCAAGTCATGTTCAACGTCACAATTGCAGTCGCAGGATTCGTTGTCGGTTGGTTAGTCAATCGAGTCTTTGCTTTGTTGGATAGGATTGATGCTGACATGAAGTCCATACCTATTATGTATGTAGCTAAAGAAGACTACCGCGATGATATACGCGAAATCAAAGAAATGCTCGGTGCTATATTTAAGCGACTTGATACTAAAGCTGACAAATAAGGAACGACTATGAAATACGTTAAGGTAATAGGCAAGTTTACAAAAGCAAAGTTCATGGGTTCAACTGACGAGCAAGCTACTGTTGTTGTGTTGTTGACTGCGTTCATTCTGATAGCGTTTGCGGTGGCTTAAATGTTAGCAATGTTAAGCTCACTCATCGAGCCTGTATCTGTCTTGCTAGACAAAGCAATACCGGATAAAGACTTGAAAGAAAAGTTAGCCCATGACATCGCGACTATGGCAGAGCGTCATACTCACGAACAAGTTAAGGCTCAGCTAGAGATCAACAAAATTGAAGCTAAGCATAACAGTATGTTTGTCGCAGGATGGCGACCTGCTTGTGGATGGGTCTGTGTGTTGGGTATGGCAGGTAACTTCCTCGTCATCCCTTTCGCGAACATGACTTTGAATCTGCTAGATACTGGCGTTGAAGTTCCAATGATTGACCTTGCGACAATGCTGCCTGTGTTAATGGGCATGCTTGGTCTTGGTGGACTACGCTCCTTTGAGAAAGTTAAGAAAGTAGAGCGAAAAAACTAGGAATTATTATGGCAGGTTTAAGTAATAAGCTGAATCCAAACTCCAAGGTTCTCACTGACCGAGGGTACGTTAGTGCTGCTGAAGCAGAGTACCAACACAGTCTTGGCACCTTAAATATTATTGGTCGCGACGGTAGAGCGGTTAACTCGCAAGAGTTAGTGCTTGACCCTCTTGAGCCAACTGCTCAGCAACGTATTAAAGGCGATCTAGAAAGCCTGATTGGTATTCCTGCGTTGCAAGCAGGAGATTTGTACAAAGAGTTTGGTGGGTTTGGCAGCACTTTGGACAATAGAACAGGCATTCAGTCGAGTCAGGCAATGTTTGACGAAACGTATGCTGACGCTCTTGCTAACGAAGCAATGGCTAACGTGCTAGAAACACAAGGCGTTCCTGATGTGGTTAGCGCGGAAGATTACTTTGCGCAAATGGGCGATACATTAGCATCTCTTGGCTTACCTTCTACTGCGACAGACTACGAAAATATATCTGCTACCAATTTCGAAAACGATCTTCTAAACGATGGCGTTGACATGCTTGATCCTAACGTCACGGGTTTAGGTGGCGATGAATCCATTATGACCGATGACAAAGAATTTGATTCCAACACTGAGTGGGACAAAGTAAATAAAGACTCTGACTTTGATTTTATTCTTTCAGAAGCTATGCGGATCTTTGGTGCGTACAATAAAGACGCTATCCGAGGAGTAGCTGACGTTGCTAATAATAGAAATATGTCTGTCGGGGAAGTAGCCGCAGCAACAGGCAATACCATAGAGAATATCAATCAATCTACAGCGGCCTCGGACACTGCAATTAATAACCAAGGAACAGCAGGTGATGGTGCAGAAGATACTGGCGCGGTAGATGCGGGCGCACCAGAAGGTCAAGACACCACAGAATCTACGGTAGTAGAAGGTGGTGACGAAGTTACGAATAACGAGACTCCGGTTTTGAATGATGAAACTCCGGTTTTGAATGATGAAACTCCGGTTTTGCCTACCAAGACTCCGGTTATTCCTGTATTAGATACTCCGGTTATCGCTCAAGATCCTGATGTTATTGTCAACGACCCGCCTATCTTGCCGACAATCATGCAGCCAACCCCCAAACAAACAACCAACATCTCGTTGTTTCAGTCTATTCAAGACACCCCTATTACTGACTCGCTTTTGTTTGAGCCAAAGTTTACAGAGCTAGATAACATTCCTGTTGGGATGTTCGAGCGATTCTTACAAGCCACTGGAGGCAGGTAGATGACATACTTAGAAGCAATTAATAACGTCCTCCGCAGGTTAAGAGAAGATGAAGTCACTACCACTAGCGAGACTTCTTACTCTGCTTTGATAGGCGACCTAATTAATGACGCGAAGAAACTAGTGGAAGATTCGTGGACATTTTCCTCACTGCGAAGCACTATCCAAGTTGCGACGGTCGTAGGTCAGGCAGAGTATTCGCTTACTGGCTCAGGCCAGAGTGCAGTGATTAAGCAAGCAATGAGCAGCAGCGGTCACGGATTCTTGACGCTTAACACTGTGCCGTATTTTGACAACCTATACTTCAATCAAACTCCCGCGAATGCAGTACCTACCGACTACATTGTAAGCGGAGTAGATGATAACGATGATCTTAAAGTTAAGGTCTATCCACAGCCTGACGCTGTGTACACGCTAAGGTTTGACATTGCTGCACCACAGGCTCTACTAACAGCAGATGCTACCAAGATCAAAGCCCCGTATCATCCTATCGTACAGATGGCCTACGCTATGGCTCTTCGCGAAAGAGGTGAGACAGGTGGTCAGTCAGCAGCAGAGCAGTTTGCCGTAGCTTCGTCAGCGTTGTCAGATGCAATCGCAGTAGACGCTAACAGATATCCCTTAGAAACAACTTACATGGTGGTGTAGATGGCTCAACAACTACAGAGCATTACAATTACCGCTCCGGGATTTGCGGGTATTAACACCCAAGACGCACCTCTCGCGCAAGAGCCTAGCTTTTCTGCTGTTGCGGACAACTGCGTCATTGATAAAGAGGGCAGGATAGCCGCCAGAAAGGGCTACAGCATGATCTCTACTAACGGCGCTGCGGTGCTAGGCACATCCGATGGCATTGAGTCTATGGGCGAGTTCGTTGCTAATGACGGAGATACCCTTTTCTTCTCGGCAGGAAACAACAAAGTCTTCTCAGGAACTACCACGTTAACTGACTTGACTCCTGCGGGGTATACTATTACCGCTAACAATTGGAAGATGGTCAACTTCAACGACTCGATGTATTTCTTTCAGCGTGGATACGAGCCGCTAGTTTACAAAGACAGCACTAGCACCTTTGATCCTATGTCAGCTCACGGACACGCTACAGGTACACCGCCTCAAGGTAACGAGTGTCTAGCTGCGTTTGGTCGCCTATGGGTGGCAGACTTTACAGATAACAAATCTACTATCTATTGGTCTGACCTATTAAACGGCTCACACTGGACAGGAGGCTCTACAGGCTCGATTGACATCACTACTGTATGGCCTACAGGTTACGACACGATCGTTGCCCTAGCGGCTCACAACGGCTTCCTAGTTATCTTTGGACGTAACTCTATCGTTATATACGAAGGAGCAGATAGCCCTGCGAACATGACCCTCGCGGATACCATATCTAATGTGGGTTGTGTGTCGCGAGATGCAGTGGTATCTACTGGTAAAGATCTGATCTTTCTTGACGACTCAGGTGTCCGAAGCCTAGCAAGAACTATTCAAGAGAAATCTGCACCTATTGGCGACATATCTAAGAACGTCAACAACGATATTAAGTCTCTCTTCGCGGCAGAAACAGGTAACATTAGCATGCACTACTCGCCTCGTGAGGCGTTTGTGTTACTGAACTTCTCAAATCTAGCTGTAGTATACTGTTTTGATACTCGCTTCCCTCTACAAGACGGCAGCTTTAGAGCAACCACATGGTCGCACATTAATCCACTAGCCTTTGCCAACACATCTACCGAGGATTTATACCTTGGTAACAGTGCAGGTATTGCTCAATACACGGGGTTTAATGATGGAACAAGCAATTATCTTCTTAGCTACTTTAGTCATCCTCTTAGCTTTGGCGATACATCTAACCTAAAGTTCCTAAAGAAGATCAACCTCACTACCTTTGATGGGGCTGAGGCTACGGTGGTATTGAACTGGGCATACGATTACTCAGGTGCTTATAAGAAGCAAGCGTATACCTTACCTCAATCGAATGTGGGACAATACAATATCTCAGAATTTAACACCGAGGCAGAGTACTCTTCCTCTATAGCATTGATAACGCGAAAGAAAATTAATACGTCAGGACAGGGTACAGTAGTAGCCGTTGGCGTAGAGACCACAGTTGATGGCAAGACAATTGCCTTGCAAGAAATTAATATTCAAGCCCTAATGGGAAGGATTGTGTAATGTCTAACTACACGAAGATAACAAACTTCGCAGCCAAGGATGCTTTGGTTAGTGGCAACCCCGCTAAAGTAATCAAAGGCACTGAGGTAGGGGCTGAGTACGATGCAATTGCTGTAGCAGTAAACAGCAAGTCAAACTCTGAGTCTCCTACATTTACAGGAACGGTAACCGCAGCTAACTTAACCGTTAGTGGTACGTCTACCTTTGGTACTATTGATGGAGGTACTTACTAATGGCTTGGTATGACAACTTAATAGGTGGAACGACAGGTGGCTTGCTATCTTCGATAGGCAGCGCAGCCGCGCAACAGAAAGCAATCAGCGACATTGAGAAAGCAGGTGAGCGCGACGTAAGAACTGTCTACGGTGATCGTCCTCCCGAAGCCGCGAGTGGCGGTTTAATGGGTGAAATTGGTCGGCAGTCTCAGTTCAAGCCGTTTGGTGTCACCACAGCTACAGGGTCAAGAGCAGGGTTTAGCTCTACTGGCAACCTAGACACCATGCTTAGTCCTACTGAACAAGCACTACAGGAAAGAATGCTAGGCTTTGGTAGTAGAGCTTTTGGATTCTTGGATGACCCTGCTGCAAGAGAGCAAGAGCAAGGCGAGCTTATCCGCATGCTCACGCAAGACCCTACACAAAGGGCTACGCGAGAGCAGGAAATCATGGGCAACCTCACAGCTCTGCAAGCACCTGAGCAGGAGCGACAGCGTCTTGCCCTTGAGGAGCGTCTATTTGGGCAGGGAAGGACAGGCGTTCGCACAGGCATGTTTGGTGGCACACCTGAGCAACTCGCTCTTGAGAAGGCCATACAGGAGCAGCAAGCAGGTTCTGCATTAACAGCGATGGAACAGGCTAGGGCAGAGCAAGCGTTAACCTCACAGCAGACTCTTGCAGGATTAGGCGAGACACGCTCAAGACTAGGACTGCTAGGCGAGCTAGGTTTACAATCAATCCCATCGGCTTACCAAGGACAGAACCAACTCCTCGCGACTCTCTCTCCTGCCTTGCAAGCATCGCAGATTGGTGCGGGTCTACAGGCTGAAGGATTAGGCATAGGAGCAGGACTAGCAGAGTCTACTCTTGAGGCACAGCTTGGGTACTCGGCACTTGCTAATTCTCTGCGTCAGCAGCAGTTCCAAGGTCTGTTTGATTTACTGAAGGGTGAGCGTACTGCTCAAACAGGAGGCGATCAATCTGCTCAAGTTCTTAGCTTGCTAAAACAAGCAGGTGTTGACCCAAAAGGACTTGATGCTCTTGGTGGATTTGCATCTATTCTAGCCTCACAATCTCAAGGAGCGGCTAATGGCTATTAATATCAGCACACTTTTCGCGGATATCATTGATACTCCTGAACAGCGTCAAGAGAAGTTACTACAGCAGGGCATGGCTCAGGGTCAGCTACTCGCATCAGGTCTCACAGGCCGAGCTAGGGCGTTAGCACCTCTTGCTCAGATGGCAGGTCAGCTAGGCGTACAGCGTAACGAAGACTTGCGTCGTGCAGTACAGCCTATGTTTGGGATTGATCCAAGGACTACTGGCGAGAAGATGGCTGATCAGCTTAAAAACTTAGACCCAGAAGATCCTAACAGTCTGTTACAGGCGGCACAGGCTTTGCAGTCTACTGATCCTGTTCGTGCTGCGGCTTTGCGTCAGGCTGCGGCAGAGGTTAGGCGCGAGGCAACGAAGCGGGAAGAACAGAAGAAGTTGTACGACCTTCAGGTTACTGGCGAAGAACAGAGACAAACACTGGCGGGTCAAAGCTACGCTCTTGAGGAAGGAAAGTTCTTACAAGGAATGCAGGATAGCGCGCTTCAAAGAGAGAACATGCGGCTCACACAGGAAAGGCTGCAAGGCAATATTGCTGACGAGAAAGCCGCCAGAGAGTTGCGCGAGCAACTGCAAACTGAGCGGACAAATTTACAAGAAACAATCGCTGCAACGTATGCAACTTCAAACCCAGAGCTTTCCGCTTTCGTTAGCTCTGGCTTGATGTCAGATGACGCTCTGTCAAAACTGATTGTGCAAAAGCCTACAGAGTGGGTGTATGAAACGGAACAAGCATTAGTGAATGGCAAAGTCACCAACATGCGTGTGGCAATTGATGCTAGTAATCCAAACAACAGGGTTAGGATGTTCCCTTCTGAGGATCAACCTGCTCCAGTTAAAGCGCCAGACATTCCCACATTAACCTCGACATACGCAGACGCTTATGCTGAAACGGTTGCAAATAACCCAACATTATCTGCAATGCTGGAAGGCGAGAGTCGGTTATTGGGCGAGGACACTAATGCTCCGATAACACAGGCAGAGCTTAGTGACATTATGCACAACATGCGTTTCGGTCAGGGGCTATTGCTTTCAGAAGTAAACACAATCATCACGGAGTTGGCACGCAATGACCCAGACTCACTGGCAAGAGGTATCATACCTTTAGAGTATATCAACGCTGCTAGCAAAAACCGTGGGGCTGGAGGGAATCCTCCGCTTGTGGGCGGACAGGATACAGGTAGCGCAATGAACCCGCCCCCTGTTAGCAGTGATCTTGCTGCCAAGTATCCGGGCTTGAGAATCGTCACACCTCCAACTGGTATGCAGCCAATGCCGCAGCAAGCAGCTTTGCCTAACCCGTTTAATGTAAGTGCGGATATGTTGCAGCCTCCAGCACAGCAGCAGCCTTTCCAAACAGCTCCGACTGCGCAGCGTGGTGTCGGTTGGGATCAGGCGTTCGAAGCGAAGATTGAGTTCGAGCAACAGCGAGTAAGAGAAGGCGTTACTTCTCCGCAAAGACTAGCTGTAGTACAAAACAATTACGTTAAGGCGCTAGAGAAAAACAAGTCTCAATTGCAAGATGAGATTCGTTATCTTAACGGACTAAAGAACTACAAGAGTTTCAATAAAGAAGAGCGTATTGCTAAAGCAAAGGCAGAGCTTAAGAAGATTGAGAATCGCATCGAAAGATACAAGCCCAAAACTAACAGCTAGGATATTCTCATGCCAGTGAGTCAAGTTGAAACTCCAAACGGAGTAATAGACGTTGAGCATCCAGAGGGGACTCCTCAATCTCAGATCATTGAGTTTGCGGCAGAATCTCTGGGCATTCAACCAAGCGCACCAACAGCACCCATAGCCCCAGAAGAGCAGCCGTTAGATGTTGCGAACTTTCCGCTCGCCTCAGAGAAAAACATGGATGACTTTTCCGCGATGGAGAAGTTTACCTATGAGTTCGCAAAAGCGGGCAGCTTGACAGGGAACCTTGCAGCCCTTGGCGCTTCTGTTCTGCCATCATGGGGAGGTATGTTTGTTGGAGGTGGGCAGTACGGTTTATGGGCTAGCTCAGAGGAGATCTTTGGCGAAAACTATGATGATATGACCATAGACCAGCGCCGAGAAAAGATGCTGGAATTCAAAGATAACCTGCTTCGCGAAGACTTCCCAAGGCTACACCAGTTAGCAGAGCAAGGAGAGTCTACGGGTGGCTACGGTGTTGCTGGCGCATTCTTTAAGTCTATTGCAGACCCTAGCATTGCATTGCCAGCAGGCCGCACAATCAAGACCATCACTGCTCTCGGCGCACTGTACGGTGGCGCATACGAAGTCTCTCGCGGATTGCTAGAGGATGGAGAGATTGATGCTGCAATGACGGCAGCTACGGCTGTGGGCGGCGGCATCCTTGGTGGCGGTATAGCGGCTGCGGTTAGGAAAGTTGCGCCACTATACAACAGCGTCAAGGCAAACAAAGATAAGCCAAAGAAGCCGAAGGATGTGCAGACTGCAAACGAAACCGTTGACCAGCTTAACAGTGAGATGCTTTTGATACAGGCAGAGGGAGAGCTTGAGCCAGATGCCAACATTCTTGTTGCTGCGGCAGAGCGCCTACAGATGCCAGCAAAGACACTCAAGAAAACTATTGAGAACGCGACTGCTCCTCTTGAGGTTCACAACCAAGAAATAGCACGAGCAGTAGAGGGATTCGGAAGGCAAACCACGTTCGGCAGGATTGTTAGTCAGACTCGCGGCACGGCGGCAGACTTGCTGGCTCCGATTGATGACAGGATAGGCGCAATAAGCAGGCCAGTTCTCAAGGCTGTCAACGAGTACGAGCTAGGGGTATTGCAGCGCACAGCGAGATACCAAGACTCTATCGCTGGCTTTGACAAGCTAGAGAAAGCCCTACCAACCGATGACTTGCGGTTGCAGTTTGAAGAATCTCTACTGAACTACGAGATGAACACTGCATTGCCGCGACAGATACTCAAGCAGAACGGCGTTCAAACAATTTCACTAAACATTCGCGGAACACAGACTAGAACTGTGGATGAAATCTTTGACAGCGTAGACTCTACCCTGAAAGAGATTGGCGAAGAGTGGAGTGAGTTAAAGAACGGCGAGATTACTCTGCGCGAATTGTTCTTCCCGCGAAGCGTAGCAGACTACAAAGGGTTGCTGGCGTACTACGGCAAGACTGGAAGCGCAGAGCTAGACAAGATGTTTGACATCAAGGCAAAGTCTCTGGGCTTTAGCTCTCGTACTGAGCTGTCCGAAGATGAGTTAAGCAAGGTGGCTTTGGATTACATCGAAGGCGTAAGGTATGAAGCTGCTGGAAAAGCTGGGCAAAAGAATGTGCGTCAATTCAAGCAGCGCAAGATAGAACAGGTCGGCAAAGGCTTGATGCCGTACTACGCTAAGTCATCCGAAACTATCGGACGTTACGTGTCTGAGATGGCAGAGAATATTGAGAACGCTAGGCTCTGGAAGCGGCTAGACTCTAAGGTTGATGATCTTGATAACGTCAACAACAACGAGAGCATAGCTCAACTGATCGCGAAGAAGGTCGCCAAGAAGGAGATAACCAGCGAAGAGGCCGAGCAACTCAAGTCTTTGCTAGAGGCGCGCTTTGTCTCTGGCAAGAAGAGCATGAACGGGAAGCTACAAGCCCTGCGCAATGTCTCGAACATGGTCTTGCTTGCTAACTTTAGGTCGGCTACTACACAGCTAGGTGATTTGTTTACTAACCCATACCGCTACGGTGCGAAAGAATCATTCAGAGCAATGTTTCAAGTGGCTACTGGCAGGTCGGATATTGATGTAGATAAGCTAGGCATCGCAAAGATTATCTCTACCGAGCTAACTGGCGCAGGCACAACGGCTAAGTTTTTAGACAAAACATTGGCACTGTCTTTCTTTAGAGGTATTGACAGGCTTGGTAAGAACGTCTCATTGCAGGCGGCATTTAACAAGCATCGCGCACTCGCGAGAACAGACAAAGGAATACGCGAACTCAAAGAGGAGTATGGCGACTACCTTGGCACAAGAATGGATAGCTATATCCGTGATCTGCAGGATGGAGTTGTCAGCCAAGATGCAATGCTCGTCAACTTCACAGAGATAGTGAAGATGCAGCCATTGACTCCACTACAGAAGTCTAAGGTTGCGCTCATGAACCCCAACTACGGCATATTTTATATGCTTAAGACCTACGCCCTGCGTCACTTGTCTATGGTGAAAAACGACATCGGCAAGGAGCTGGACAAAGGAAATTATCTAGGTGCTGGTAAGAAGTTTGTTGCCTACTCCATGATTGTTGGCGGTGGTAATGCGACAATCAAAGAAGTAAAGAACTGGGAAGACGGTAAAGGGTTTGATCCAGACCGAGTGCCTGATCACTTTATTGACTCCATGCTCAACCTGTTCTTGACATCACGGTACGCCACAGAGAACGCAGTTAGAACTGGCGACTGGGTAGGTCTCGCGGCAGAAGCGGCGGCTCCCCCCTTCTCAGCGTATACTAATATCTCAAAAGATATTATGGCGTTCAACAAAGCGCGCATAGAAGGTGATGTTTCAATGAAGTGGGTGCGCAACGTGCCAATTGCAGGAAGGACGATGTACAACTTATTCTTCGGCGGCTCAGAAGATTTCCTCGAAAGAGAAGCTAAAGAGCGCGCCAAGAATTAGAACTTCGGGACACGCCTCTCGCTTAGGTGAGCGAGGGGTGCTTCCGCAACCTCGTTCTCAATCAAGAAATCACAGAAGTGTTTAATCTTGCGCAGGTCTTCTACCCCTCCCTTGTCTCTCCATCGAGAGATGTACTTGATGATAGCCCCCTCACAGAACTGCATCTCATTCGCGAGGATGTATTCAATCGGTTGAATCTTTAGCTTTTTGTAGTGGTCGCCCGCTACTTGATGGTCTGTTGCGCTCAATGTATTAACTCCTCGCCTTCATGTTTGTCTTCAATGAACTGCATGAAGCGCTTCTTCATGAAGTCGTTCTTGTTTACGAACTCGGTTAAGTCTTCAAGCATCAGGGCTATTGTGCCTATGACATCACGGTCATGCCCCTCAAGGGTTTGTACCATGTCGTTGATCCACTCGTATGCCTCGTCCGAGGAAACCATTTGAATATAAATCTCGTCATCCATTATTCGCCCAGCCTATGCTTATGTTTATGTATGAGTTCAACGAACCCCGCTAACAGATCTTCGTAATCTGCCTTGTACCGCTTCACAGGGGACGACTTTTTAGCAATCATGTCCTTGACAAAGTCTCTGCCGTACATGTCTTCCATCCACATCGTATACTCTTGAGCAGCAGAACCATGTCGCATCCCCCACATGTTGCACCCTGCACACTGCGGATGGATGTTCTCTATCTCCAATGCCCAGTAAGATGAGTTCCCCTTGGGTATGAAGTGACCGCCTTGCATCTGCGTGTAGTGCTTGCTAACGCCACAAGACACACAGCTACAATACCCATCATCATCTGCCGCAGCTATCCTCGCGAGCTTCTGTATAGCCCTGTAGCACTCTTGCTTTAGCTGTGCCGAGGTCTTAGTCTTGGGTTTCGACTTGCGCTTTACGCGCCTATCTGTCGCTCTTGGCATCCCAGTTTCTCTCGTGAAGCAATGCGAACATGGTTTTCTCTGCTCGGATCTGGCTAGCTGTATTCATTTTGTCGTAGCGCAGCTTGAGTAGAGCTAGGCTAAACAGCTTCGACATGACAGAGTATGTCTTAGCTACAGCCTTTACATCTTCCGGTGGATTGTACTGCGGTTGATCATTCATGATGCTTTCTCATTTAGTGTGCCTAATTGTAAAAGATATGCCGACCAATCTTGCGGCTAATTTTTAGGCTGTCTATCCAGTAGGGTTGAACGTCATCTCTGTGATAGTAAGTAGCACCACTTGTTATGTCAACGAGATTAGGCCAATTGACAGCGATACTAAGTGCTAACGTGTATGCCCCTTCGTCTGCGATTACTTCTGGTTTTCCATCGCAGTAATAGCTGAAGTGGCATTGATCTCGGAGCATGTGACCATTCCAACTACGGCCTTGTTGAACCACATCACAGGGTGTATCGGGGAATCTAGGTGATGCAACACGATTCATGATCGTATTAGCTACGGCTACCTGCCCATCTAATGGCTCTGATCTAGCCTCGAAGTAAATTGCGGCAGCGATACAAGCGATCTCAAACATCTGGTTTTCTCCCTGCTTTTCTATGATGAAAGCCTACCTCAATGTGTCGGCGCTTAGGTTTAGGTGAACCGCCATGCTTCTTCCGCACCATGTACTTGTTGCCGAGGGGGAATACATAATACAAAACCCTCTCATCATTAGCACACCATTCGGCCTCTTCCAAGGCGCGGCTGAAGTCATCAAAGATAATCATTTGCGGGTGGGGAAGGGAACGTAGATGTTAAACTTCTCCGACAACAAGTGGCTCAAGTGCTTGTGTACTTCGTCATAGTCGTAGGCAGTAACCTCTGAGCTAGACTTCTCGCCAGTAACAGCAACTTGTATCGGCTTCCACAAGTATTCCTTAACCAGATCAGTTGTCCAAGGAATCTCCGCATCGTGCTTGAGAGTCTTCTTCATATCCAAAGAGGACTCGTTCAGCTTCTCTGCCAACAGTCGGCAGTACACATGAAGCGCATTGTTCTGCGCAGTGGTGCGGGTCTTCCCCGCTTTCCATTTAATTGTCAGGTACTTCTTCTCTTCGTAAAGGCTAGTGATATGCTTGATAAACATCTTCAAAGCATGATCGCTATTCACTGCCCAGAACTCTCCTTGCGGCAAGTCATTCATCTTTATCACCTTTCTTGTTGATCCTAATAGATGCAATTGATTCTGTCTTCGCGCGATCAGACATGGTGCAGGAGGGGAGCTGTTTAATCACTCCCCCTCCAGCCAGATACTTTTTAATATCTCGTTCCAAGCGCTCGATAATCTCTTGATTATTCTGCGTTGCTGCACTCATCTCTTGTCTCCCAGATTATAGACATCATCCATTGTCATGTTGAGTGAGTCGCAAATCTGCTTGTATCTGTGCAGAGTGATGCTTGCTCGCTCAAGTGTATGAGCATAGTTAGCAGGGGTGCAGTCAATCTCTTGAGCTACGGTCTTGAATAACACACCCTGCTGCTTGTGCGCCTTGCGTATTGCTGATCCTATATGAATCATACCAACTCCTAAGCTACCCGCCAGACACGAATGGTTTTATCTTTTTGGAAGCTCTGAGTCTGCCTAGTCGCAATTATCATTTTCAATTTCTTGGCTACCCCAAGGCTGATGGATCTGTGATTTTCTCCACGAATAAGAAACGAATTGCCAACTTTCATTTTCTTTAACGTGTTTTCAACAACATGAGAGAAAGATTCGGGACTTGCCCTGCAAATCTGTGGGATAGGAACATCATCCTCTACCTGCAAAACAGAGCCAGTAGAAAAAGTCTTATCAGTAGCGCTGACAACAGGCTTCTTAGATTCTGGGGCAGGAACATTATCCTCTATACTTAATTCTGTATTGGGCTTAGTCTCTTCAACACCAGACTCTTCCATTGGCAGATGGGAAACAGCTAATTTTTCTACCGCCTCACTAAGATTTAGAAAACCACCAATATCTTTGTAGGTTCTTAGCAATTCAAATGCGTAATTCGGTAGCTTAAGTTGAACATTCTTTACTGATCTTTTCATTTCATCCTCCAAGTTGGGGGCTTGCGCCCCCGTTAAATTAGAATGGCACATCGTCCATTGAGATTTCTGTAGCTGGAGCAGCAGGTCGCGGCTCCCCCTTCGGCTTGACGGACAGGCTAAAGAATTTCTTACCAGCCTTTGATTCCTTCAGCCACGCATTGAGGTAAAAATCCTCACCGTTTACATTCACTGTTCCGTTGTAATCGGAATGGGTTTCTTTTTCTTTGCGCTCATTCTTGAACAGTGCGCCACGGTTAGTATCATCATAATCAGACATACAATCTCCTAGTTAAAAAACTGATTTACATTTTCTTGAATTAAATTTACAGCCTTGGCAACACATTCCTCCAATGCTGAGATGTATTCCTCATCGCGCTCAACTCGAACGATCAGGGGCTTCATGTTGGGATGATAGGAAACAAAGTCCCACCAGTCCCGCTGGGTCACCCATAGACAACCCATCACTTGCTGCTTGTACCGCGAAGGAAGTACGCCTCCTCTTAGGTATTCCACATGCGTGGCAGGTGCAGGACATTTAACCTCTAGTCCACCATCCTCACCTACCAATCCGTCTGGCGAACATCCTGCTTTAAGGGTGTCATGCAAACAGAATCCAACCTCTTGAACTTCAACATCATTCATGAGGCAGTACAGGTCACGCGCTTCTGGCTCTAACTCTATTCCGCGAAGCATATGGTGTGACTGATATACCTCTTCGCGTTCTCCTGTTAGCTGCTCTGCAACCAGCTGATTGATGTAGCTGTCAGCCTGTGTAGACCATACGCCTTTGGTCGTAACAATCTTAGCGAACATTGATGCGCTTGGTACACCAAGGCGAGCGGCAAACCATTCAGGACTGCCTTGCTCGTGATCACAGATGCGCATCTTGCCACTCCTCTATCTCTTCCTCTACCCAAGCAATCAGCATGCGAGCCTTCTGCTTATCATCTTTATCCGCAGCGAGGATACGCAATGCTGTCTGCATTCTCTCATTCCACAGCTCCAGCTCGGCAGCGTCTGCTTCCTCCTCTGCACGCTCCATGCTGCTTAGGTAATTGTTAAGATCTATTATCACTGGGTCTTGCATACATCCTCCACGCGCTGTTCATTTTCTCGGTCAGCGCTTTACATGTTGAACACACCATAAATTGTGTACCGATACCTCTGTCGCACATGCTGCATTGGTTTCGATTCTTCCTAAACTTATCTCTCAAAGACTCATCCATTACAACTTACTCTCCAGCAACTCCTTAGCACGAGCGAACTGCTGTACTGATAACTCCTCAACAGACTGACACTTGAATGCTTGACAGAACTTTGCCTTGTCACTGCTAGTCTTATTAATCAGGCCGCTGATAGTCTTGGCTTGCGCCGCAGTAATAACCTTCGGCGCTGACTGCGTGGCCGCATTACCATCATCATCTGCTGATGGAATTCCTGCTATGGATTGCAAACTATACCGCCTTGCGTAACTCAGGCATGAGCCCGCAGACTGAGCATCCATCTTGCCTAGCGGTATGAAGTATTCCTGCTCGAGCCACTCGCCTGATGAGTGCATGAGGCGGGTAGCTACGCCGACAGAGTTCTCGCCACTCACAGGGAACTGAACGAAGCTGAGACCATGCTCTGCGAAGTGCGGCTTGATCGCTTGAATCACTGAGCCAAGATCCGCATAACGACTCTTGAAGAATGGGTTCGAAGCCCCTTTAATCGCCGCGCCCATAGAACCTTGCGCCTTTGACATAGCATCGGCGAGGTTGGTAATTGAATCAGATTGCTTCATGTTTATACTCCGGTAACTGTGAATCTTGAATTGCCCCTGCCTCATACTGCCGCCCATAAGCGCGCAACCCTAAGCGAGCAATATCAATTTCGATGTCGCCAAGGTATTTAATGTAGTCAATAGGGGATAAATTTAGCGCATGTCTTTGTGATGTATGCGCGCAGGAATGATCAACCCAATAGATAAGGCTATTGATTTCGTACTGCGGAACTGCGCTCCAATCAATGTAGTCTTCGCGCAGGTAGTTCAGGTAGGTGCGCTCGCGAGCGAGCCAGTTTTGTATTTTCATTTCTCATCCTCCTCAAGATGTAATGTAATACTACTTCGAATTAATTGTCACTGTCAACACTTGTGTCAAAAGAAAATTTATGTGGGTAGTCCTCTCGCTCTGTCAACTGTAAGCTATTGGAATGAAAGTAAAAATTCAAGTTGCCTTCCCAGCTGCCGTGGCGCTGCTTAGCAATGATGATTGAGTGACAGTAAGATTTTGCTAGATAGTCCTGCTGCTTTTCGTCTAGCTCTCTGAGTTTTGATATCTCCTTAAGCGCCTCGCGCTTCCTGTTTGGTTGAATGATGATCACGTTGTCAGCCATGTCCGACAATGAGCCAGCTCCCCTTATACTGTATCGCGAGGGGGCGATAGACTCATCATCATTCGGCGGCTTCTTAACGTGGGTTACTATGTGCAGGTGTGCGTTGTTGCGTTTAACTATGTACTGCATCTTGTTGATGAACTCATTCTGCTGGTTGTAATCGTCATACTTCAGGGCAACCTTGCTTAGTGAGTCCAGCACAATGTGATTACAGCCTAGCTCTTTGGCTGCGAAATGAATAAACCCAATGATCCTCTCTGGGGGCAGACTGTCTAGCGCATCGAAGATATATATCCTACCGTCAGCCCAGTCCATGAAGCGATTCACAAACTCATCTGATGGTCTGCCTTCCTGCGCTCCAGCTGCTTGCATTAACATCCGGTGCAGCGTGACTGTCGGCTGCATCTCAAGGGAACAGATACAAATCTTACTGGTCTGCGCGAGGTGTAGCATGATCTGACCCAGCACCATGCTTTTCTTAGAGCCATTGTACCCAGTGACTAACGTCATCTCACTCGGTCGGTAGCGAAAGAGTTCGTGAGACTTTAAGAATGGCATGGTCTCACCGTGCAACTGGGCATCCGTATTGTTGTACTCAAGAAGTTCTGCTCGCCAGTGTGAGCTTGACTTGAGATCTTGCGCCTCTAGCGACCCCAGCAAGTCCACATACGATTCATAGTCAAGACCGTCAGGTATATTTATCATCGGCTAACCTCCCAGTTATCATTCGATTCAGTTTCTTGCTTGCGTCTGCCTTCCCAAGTTCTTACTGCTGCCTTCCAATCCTTCATGGTGTCTCGTCCAACTTTCCATCCGCGAGTGGCGTACCAATCAACAAACCTCTCGCCGTCAATGCCATTCGCTCGCGACTTGCAATACTCAGTAACCTCCTCCGCTGTTGGCGGCGTGAAACGCTTCGCCCCCTTCTTATCATTCTTATCATTCTTATAATTCTTAAGGTGTGGTGCGTTGTTGGTGGGTTGCTGGTGCTTTGCTGGTGAGTTGCTGGTGGAATCTTGATACTTATCATAGTAAGTTATTGTAATGATTGAGTATTTGTTGGTGGTTTGCTGGTGTATCATGCCATCACTAATGAGCAGCTTAAGTACCTTTCTGATGGTGTTCTCATTCATGCTCAATCTTTCAGCATAAACCTTTCGTCCGAAGACAAGTTGCCCTCGCTTTAAGTGTATGAGTTGACCGTTAAACAAGCGGGTCTTGTCCTCAAAGTTGGCGCGGATTAACATCTCCAGCCATAGCCGAAGCGCGTCCGCATCCTTCCAGATCCAGTGGTCAATCATTGACCTGTTGATTTTTATCCATCCTCCCACAGCTTATTCCTCCTCGCGATTAATATCTTGGCGTTGATGATGTCCCGCTTATCCTTATCACTGAGTCGTACCCCGCTCGCCAGTGTGTGAGGTAACAGATCTAGCATTGACTCGGCGATGGCGTACTCATCGTCCTGTGTTTTCTTGAACAGCGGTTTATAGTTCTCAGTGACAGGTTGAATCACCCCAAAGTCCAAGCCCAACGACTCTAAGATACCTGCTGCTGAACATCCAGCGAAACAATGTATCAACACCCTGTCGCCTGTCTCGCGGATTGAAAGGGATGCCCCTTTGTCTGAGTGGCTAGGGCATAGCGCCATGTATCTGCGATGCCCTGCCTTGGTTGCGGTTTGCTTCACTCCATCTAAGGAGGCTAGTAGTAGATCAAGATTTGCCATTGATTTATATTGGATAAGACAGTAAGCTGTGGCAGATTACTTCTCATCCTCCTCCCTTGTAGATGTGATCAAGCCCCCTTCGGGGGGCTACTTCTTTAGCTTGGGGGCTGGTTGATTACGTACCCAGTCCCCATTCTTTCTCCTTACTAAGCCAGCCGATTCAGGCGTGACGCAATGCCTATCCATTCCAGTACCCTTGCGGTGCATCTGGAACGGGATGTCACTTGAGAAAATTTCCCAGCACTCAACACACATTGATCTGTTGCTACCAACTGCGAAGAGAGGATTGGGTCTCACTCCCTGCTTAGGCTCTACCCTATATTCATTCCAGTCGATTGTTTCCATGTCATCCTCCGGTTAGTTACAAGTTACTTCGAGATTCTTAAAGTTAGGCCAGCCAAATTCCATGCTGGTCTCGCGTCCAAGGCATACCATCTCGGCATACATCTTTAGCTCGCGCTGCTCTACCTCGAACTCCCCCTCGCCTAGCAGTAGGCCGAGGGTCAGTGAGATTAGCAGAGCCATAAGTACAAGTAAAATCTTGAGCGCATTATTTTCTTCTTTGAGTTTTGTGTATCTCATTGTTTCATTTCTCCTCTATGATTCGTTTGATTCGATATAGGTCATGATGCCTTTCACTCAGTACCGTTGCTCCTTGATCGCTGAGTCCTTCTTGATTTAAATCGTCCCCTAGGCCGTCTAGTGCCGTTGTTATTAGCTCGAGTAAAATATTGATTTCTTTTTTATTTAATATCATTTCGTTCTCCTTCCGCTAAAACTACAGTCCAGTAGTCGGTAAGATCGCCACATGCCCAGTCTGTGTTGCCTTCGATGTAGTCTCTGAGATTGGCATGCCAGTCTACTTGGCCTTCAATCCAAACATCTTGATCGCCTCGCTGCGCTAGCGCGTCTTGAATATCCTTCATGCGGATACTGCCAAATCCTTCGAGCAAGATGTCATGGTCGCCATCGGGTCTGTCTAGTGTCTTGATATACCAGCAGCCACCGTCTGTTACATAACCTCCTCGCCCCTTGCGTCTTACTGATTGCATGATTGCCGCTCGTTCCGCTTTGATGCTTGTCAGTGTTACGTTAGTTAGTTTTGATTGCATGATTTATTCCTCTTAGTGATGCCCCCGAAGGGGCGCATGAATTTTTGTTATAGCCACAAGCCAGACATTGCATTAGTGCGTTTGAGTTTGCCCCCTACCACTTCGTACACTGGGATAAAGTCAAACATTTCTACACGCTGGCGCTTACGCACATGGTAACGCTCGCCCTCTACTCCTTTGAAATCGCTTAGGCGTTTCTTGCGACAAGATATTGCGCAATCATTTTGAAACCTTGAGATATAATACATAGCGTTTCTCCTTAGCTGTTGACCCACTCGTCATAAGTTTTAAGTGGCTTGCCTGTTGTTGAATCGTTGCCGTTGCCGTCATCGGCGCAAGCAATATAGATCTCGTATTCGTTTGAGTTACTGCCTCGCGCTTGGGTTTGCCATAGTTCGTTGTATTCTAGTTCCATCTCGTTTGCCTCGGTGATGCCCCCTTGCGGGGGCGTTAATGTTATGCGGCCTCAGACAATGCCTCGGCTTTGGGTTGTAGTTCCTTGAGCAAGTCGCATGCCTTGCGTGCTTGGCTCGCAGCCTTGACGATCAGCTTCTTGTCATCCTTGAGCGCCTTGAGCCATGAGTTTAGGTAGTGGGCGTGATCCTCTCGAGGCTCGCTTGCTATCCCTAGCTCGGCGCATAGGAACGCAGCCCCTAGCTCGGCGATCAGCTCTTCGTTGGCGTACTTCTCATCGCCGTATCTGATGCCCTTCTCACGGTCTAGTCTCTTCTTAGATCCCGTCCAGTGCGTTAGCTCGTGTAGCATAGTGCCGTAGTATCCGTGCAAGCGTTGCTCGGTAGTCTCACCCTTGAACTGCTCGGGCAGGGGTACGGTGATGTCATCGGTTGAGGGTCGGTAGAATGCGCTGTCACCTGCGACCTTGTGGACTACTGCCCCCGTGTTATTGATAAACTGCTCGGCGTTATCCAGTAGCTCGAGCGGCTCGAGAGTCTTGATTGCTTCCGGTTCGTATCCTTCCACTTGCTGCGCATTGAAGACATAGAACTGCTTGATCATCGGAATCATTTTCTTTTGATCCGTGTCTTTATCTTTTACGGGTAGCTGCTTGAAGAATATAATCGGAGTTCCTTTCTCGCCGCTTCGAACCTTCGCACCCTTCGCTTGCCATGCCTTGAAAGTTCCCCATTCGCTAGAGGTATACCCCTCAGCCCATAGCAGGACTACATTGATCCCGCTGTACGCTGCTCGGCTCGTCACTGAGAAGGGTAGCCCGCTAGGCAAGCCCCCTGCTTCCCAAGGCTTGCACCAGTTAGACCCGTGCGTTTCCATTAGTTTAATAATTTTGTCGGTAACTTCTTGATATACATCTGATTTCGCCATGATTAATAGTCCTCGAGTTCAAGTTCATTTTCTGGGTATAGATACCCGTTGTTAACCCAAAATAAATCCGAGCCGTCAGCGTCCGCGTATTCCGGATCGACTCGAATTAGCGAGCGCGTATCGTCATTAATATGCTCAGCGATTAGGAAGCCCGCGCAGAACATGCAATCACCATCAAAAACTACTCTTAAATTTTCCATTGCTTACACCCCCTTGTAAATTTCAACTTCATAGCAGTCAGAGCCTAGATCGTCTAGCTCATTCCAGTATGTAAAATGCGGCTCGTTTTCCACAATTTCGAAGGTCGGCTCAGTTACTCCCAACCCTTCCAGTTTAGCGAGCCAGTGATCTAGCACTCGCTCATCACGATCATCTAGCGGCTCGCCGTTTACCAGCGCGTGAACTGCCCACGTTGGAAGTACTACAGTATCCCAATATTTCATTTGCTTATCCCCCAGTTGATTCAGTAGAACGCGCTCAATGGAACGCGCTCAGTTGATGCAACTCCAATTTGTATTGGTCACTAGCTGATGCCTTGCTAGCCCTCACCTCAGTTTGCTAGACTGATTCCATATTGATCTACTCACAAAAGAGTGCCGCCCCTACCAAGGACTCCCGCCATAGTCCGACCGTTATAGTGCGCCGTTGCACTCGCTACCGCTGTCGCTGCTATCACTGATGAGAGGCGCTGTCGGCTTCAATCGTGGCGGGTCACCCTAACCCCTAGCTGGTAGCTGTCATCCTTAACAACTTGATATCTAGTATAAGGATATTGTCGGGCATTACAACCCCCCAATCAAATAAAGTTGCCTCAAATTGTTTCAATTTTGAGATGCCGCATTGAGATGAGTTGCGCCTATATAGAGGGAAGACTTGCCGCATAGAAACTACTGGATGGATATACAGCAATTTCCGCGTATTGAACGATCGGCATGCGACCAATACCACGGCAAGGGGTGAGGCTAGAATCGCTTAGACGGCAAATTTGAGGGGTTCTCGCGTGTCAGCCTGTTTTGCTGGATGGGCATACAGTGATTGGGAATGATTGGGTTGAGCATAGAGGGGGCTACCCCTATCCTCACTCTCACTGGTACAGACTGGTAGCGATGCAATCGGATACCCTGCCCGATGGGTCACCAATCCCTCAGCGTTGCCCCAGCGCGTACCCAGATAAGCCTCGCGCGTGCGTGCGGTAACTGCTCGCGTGCGTGCGCGTATAATAGACGGGGTTCGACCTTGGGACGGGGGGAGGCTGGCCTCGCGCGCGTTACATATAGTTCCAACCCAGATTTGCAAGAGGCCAAATTAGAAAAAAAAGCCAAACCAAATCCGTCTACAGCCCATATGATTGGTGCTTTACGCTAAATGTTGGCGTAATATAATAAATCATGGTTTAATTGGTTAACTTTTAATCAACCAACAGTTACGAAGATGTGATGGAAGACAATACAAACAACACAACAGAAGAGCTGCCTGTAAAGCGTAAGCGTGGTAGACCCCGTAAATCCGAACTGCTACCAGAAAAGCGTGGCAGGGGCAGACCAAAGGGTGACCATTCGGCAATGGCAGAGATGAAGCAGAGGTTTCTTGCAAGACGGGATACCCCTGCGGTAATCAACTCTATCTTCAAGGCGGCTATGGATGACGACCACAAGAACCAAGCTGCGGCATGGAAACTAATTGTGGAGCGAGTCTTGCCTATTAGTTCGTTTGATAAGGACAAGCTAGGCGGCAAGCCTACGGTCAATATAACCATCTCAGGGGTCACTGATACAATCGTAGAACCCGAAGTGATAGAAGGAGAGTTTCATGAGGATTGAAGACTTGCTCATCAAGCACGAGGGCTTGCGGCTTAAGCCTTACGAATGCACGGCGGGAGATATGACCA
>OJFG01000262.1_pt1 | contig 23305 bp, 21 predicted proteins | sample 1594071 | NCBI WGS metagenome assembly OJFG01 (sample SAMN05416818, study PRJEB24817) | seawater metagenome | isolation source: Sea water | place: Canada:Atlantic | collected 2013-07 | reverse complement strand
AGTTTGAAACTATCGAAACCTGCACTTCAATCCGCACTAAAATGTGTGGTATTAATGTTTGAAACTCATTCGTACTAAGCAGTGACAACTCGTCATTATTACTATGCAGTGCCCTAGCGATAGATAAGCCTGACATTCACCGCTCTGCACAGCTTAAATTAATATTAAATCAGGACGTCAGTTAAATCCTTATAAGCCTCGAAGTTACGAAGAGTAAAATTAGCTGGGAATTTCCAACTCGTATTAACACTTCTGAAATAGTTCATCATTCGCTCCGTCAACAATACTTGGAGCACGAAAATGAAAAACTTATCCCTTGCCATTTCACTAGCACTTTCTACCACCTCTGTTTTTGCCGACGAATTTAAATCAACCGGTGCACGTTATGCTGCTCAAGGAGGGGTCATGGTAGCAAATGCTAATGATAGTTTTGGTCTCACTGTCAATCCTGCAAACTTGCTTACGCATTCTGATGAATTCGATGTCTTAGAATTCGCTGCAAATTTGACCCATAAGCCTGAAATGGGCACAAATAACGATATGCTAGGAGGGTATAAATCATTTGCAAACTTCATATTCGGTGGCTCATTTGAGTCCTCAACGGGAACCGATTCTTTCGAAGAGTTCTTTAGCGATCCACGTCAAGGTATAGAGACTTCCCAAAACTCAATTGCTGCAGCTTTTGGTAATACTGTTAGCGCAGATGAGTCCCTGACCTACGGGGTAGGGGTTGTTTATACATGGATAGACATAGATGATCCTGAAAACAAAAATACGGTCGATGAAAGCGGAGTAACCGGCACAGCAAAGGTAAGCTATCAATCTAAATTTGATTTGCAGACCAACAGCTTAATTTTCGATATCACATTGGGGGCAGCCTACTCGCCAGAAATACTCACTGAGCTAAGCGAGGAGCAATTCAGTGTAAAACCTCAAATAGCAAGAGTAGGTATTTCAACCCGCTTTAGTCACTTCAATAGTTCCATACCTTGGGATATCACGCTCAGTGGTGAGCATCTATCATATAAATTTACCGCGCAATCGCTCATGCCTATTGAGTATGAGAAAGAGAGCCGTGTTGGGCTAGAGTGGACCTTAATTCGTCCGTTAGGAGCAGACGGTGATTTTTCGATACGAACAGGCATGAGTACCTTTGACTCTGTTCAAAAAGAGCATCACCTGAGTGCGGGCTTTGGGTATACCTCTGGAAATTGGTCGCTCGACATATCGACAAGCGAACATGGTGTGGACAAGTCTGACCGCAGCTACAACTTGTCTGTCACTTACACGTTCATTGGTTAGTCAAATGAATAATTTCATCGCTTTAATACTGACCTTTGTATGCTTTTCGGTAGCCGGAGAAACGCAGCAAGAAAAAGCGCTCTCGCTATATCAAAAAGCGCAAGAAGCCTTGGGTAAAGGTCAGTTGCAAAATGCGCAAAAGTTAGTAGATAAAGCGATCGAATTACATAATGTTGAAGGAGAAATAGAAACCAATATTCGACTAACGTTTGAGCCAATAAGGGTTGGTCGAAAAAGAGAGTTTGCAGAGGTTAAAACAAGCGACAAACACCCCTATACGCCGAATCAACTGAGATTAAATATAGCTCAAAAACGTGAAGCACAGTTTGCCCAAACTCGCTTGCTAGCAAAACGAAATCAGCCGCCTAAATTGCACGTTGATAAAGTCACTTTTTTAAATGAAGACAACAACAACTCTTTGTCAGCGCTGGAGAAAGGCAGTTTGCGCTTCGTTGTAACTAACGTAGGCATGCATAAGGCAGAGCTAGTCTCAGTCACTATTGACTCAGGCTCACTGGAACTGGAAGACATGACTCGCGAGTTTCATATACCTAGTATTCAAACTGGCCAAAGTATCACGCTAACTACGCCCTTCTCCATGCCCAAAGAAGTCCCTTCTGCACGCAGCGCTATTTGGTTGTCTATCAAAGAAAAGGACGGTTTAGGTGAAATTCGCCAACAAAAAATAGAATTCGCGAGTCGTCCGTACTTTGCTCCAAGCTTAGAGGTAACGCTTATTCAACAGCACAGTTCAAGAATTGTACCCGGGCAACCGGCAACATTGCGATACCGAGTACAAAATACAGGAAAAGAAACCGCATGGGACATTAAGCTAGCCCTGGAATTTGCACAAATAGACTTGGTTGAAGTACTCAAAAATATTGACCTTCCCCAAATTCACCAATTAACGGTTGGGGAATATCGAGATATAACATTCACCATTGAGCCGAGTCATTTCTTAAATACGCGTGTTCCATTAAAACTCAGCTTAGCTTTGCAAAGTCGCGGGCAAAAAGAAAAGTACCTGGACCTAGCCCTAAACACCGAATCGGAGCATGAAAATAACCCTCCTCATGTCAATCAACTTCTAGCAAGCCAAGCATTACTTGATCGTCGCGTTGCGCGAACCAATCCGAATGCAGCTGGCTTTGTAATCAATATGCTGGCAGCGCCTAAAAAAGGTCAGGTAAACAATTCCACAGTAGCAACAAACGTTATGCGCTGGGGTTTAGGTATCTCACAAGAGCATATTCATCAAACAAGAGTGGGCTCGAAGCGCGATTGGTCAAATTTTATCGACTCTCAACTGCCACAAAAAATTGAAAACCTAAACACACTACACTTTTACATTGACAGTAAAGGCACGTGGGAAATAGATACAAACCAAGCATCAATAATTGTCGAGAATAATTACGCGCAACAACAAGTTATCGCTCTTAATACCATACTTGAAACGCTAAATGAGTTGCCCGTAAAGCACGTCATTGTTTATTTAGAATCTAGCTTTTTAGCCACAAGTGAACGGGTATCCCCAGTGTGGATAGAGCAACCGCTCGCTAAACCTTATGAAAAAGTAATGCTACTGGGCGCCGCTGGTAAAAATACAGAAGCGCTCACCGATGTCCACAATGGAACCGGCCTGTTCACCTCTAACCTATCTCAGGCGTTTAACTTTCTACTCAGTAAGGGGCAAGTTAACTCTGTGAGCCACAGAGATTTGGTGTCTCATCTTAGAGAAAGTCTCTGTGTAACATCAAAAATATTACATCAACAGCGCCAACTAGGTGCTTTCTCAGCCATAACAAATGAAACCCTCAGTCTCAAGAATAAAGGTGAATGATGCGCTCTATATCAATGGTTTTATCAATGCTTATTATTTTGCTTAGCAACAAATTGCAGGCGGCACAGGTGTGCCCCAGCACCACATTTGTCGAGCATAAACACAAAATAGTCGCCAGTGGATACGGTATAAATAAGCAAGAATCACGTCACAATGCATTCGTAGACATAAGCTATCAACTCAGCGGTGTAGAAGTTCAAAGCCAGTTTATACAGCATAGCCAGGGTGATTCAGCAGCAAGTATTGAAGCCAATAGCAGCATTACCTCTCACGCCAATCTTTCTTTAAGCGTTCATCAACAAAGCTTTGCCTGTAAAAAAGGATATGTCACTTATTTACTCTATGACCAACAGAGCCTTGAACAACGAATAGCAGAAATATTCGACGGGCAAATACACTCTATTACAGGGCCTGCATATTTGGTCAATAGCCCGTTATTTGCGAATTACAAAGCAGGCTATGGTGATCAGGTGCTTGTTCAATTGTTCGGCACAGGCACTGGTCATATTCTGCAAATAGGGAACCAACGCATTAGGTTGTCGCAGGATGAACTACAACAATTAATCACCCCTATTTTACCCAGCAAATCCAGTGTTAATTTACGCCGAGAAGCAGCACAAAATACCTTTACCCCAATAAGTACACAGAATGTCGATTTGTATGTGTGTCAACTGACAGGTTTTTGCCAACAAATTGCGAGAAACATACAACCTAATACCGCATTGCAACTCCAGCCTCGCTCTACAGTTTCAACAGAGGTGATGTATCTATTTGCCACATCCTATTCTCAGATATCTAACGCACCCTTGTCTTTACTAGGCTCTAGCGCACTTGTTCAAGCCCTAGAGCTATCGGAAAACCAACCGCAAACACACGTAATAACGAGATTAAAAATACGTGGGAATTTCCAACCCCCTCATTGAAAAAAGAATTCGACATACTACACGCACTTAAAGCAGTTACAGATTTATCAATTTAAAAAGGAAAGGTTTATGAAAACAACGCTTATGAAATTAACGGCAGCGGCCGTCGCATTGGGGCTGAGCGGTTGCGCTACAAAGCCAGATTTACAACTTGGATTCGCCCCAGGTAGTTGTGAATTCTCACCTGGTGAAGAAGCGCCCGATTGGGTCTGCGCACCTGCAGAACTTTTTCCTTCAGGATATTGGTTCGAGAGAGGAGTGGGGGAACACATGATTAAAGATCACAATTTAAGATACACAGTGGCAATGCAAAATGCTCGGATAAAGCTTGCCCGACGTGCAACAACAGAGGTGATCGACAGCTACAAGGAAATAGCGAAAACAGCCCGTCTCGATTCATCACAGCAAGAAGAAGTCAACCGAGATATTTTGAGCACGGTGAATACGCACGTCGAGCTGCCCAGCACATTTAAAGAGACAGAGATCTTTGATCAACAGGGCAATTTACATGTTTTGGTGAAAGTGCCCACAGCAGAATTGAAAGCATTAATAGAGAGCAAGCGTAACCGATTACTTCGAGAGTTTAACCAAAAGCTCCGAGTATTAGGCAACCCCCCCACGAAGACCACTTCAATAGAAGGAAGCAACATGCAAACCAATTTAGATTTTAACTCTTCAGAATTTACAACACGATAAGGAAAAAATATGAAACTCATTAAAACACTATTGTTCACCGCTGCTTGTACCGCCAACAGTATGCAAGTATACGCTAAAACATATATGGGACTTGATGTCGGAGAGCATACACAAACCCAAGTAAAACACGTGTTTGACGAAGCGAAAGCGAACTACGACACAGGCTATGGCTACAAGGGGTATTCTGGTTTAGGCATGATCAAGGTAACAAGCTACTCAGGGTTTGATAAATACGGCACGGTGACATCTGCATGGCTGCATTTCACCCCAGATAAGCAATTGTACAAGTTAGAAGTCACTTATGGGGATGCCGGTAGCACACATACGCTATTTAGTGACGCGCTCTCTAGCAAGTATAAATTGATTGGCAATACTAGTCGTGGCTTTAACTCGTCGCAAGTGTATGTAGACGAAGATGTGCATATCACATTGGCGCGTAACGCCTTTGGTTTTGGTAGCGATCAAAAAACCATTCTCACCTACGAGTTTCAACCCGCACTAAGTGAAGTGTATGTAATGAAGCAGCTTATCGAAAAAGCGGTTGCCAAAAAGAATGCAAACAAAGCAGGAGATTTATAATGCAGCAACAAATGACACCATTACAAACCAGCAACGCAAGTTGCTGGTTTGTAAGCCGCCATAAAGGTTCAATCGACTGGATCAACACACAAAATATAAAAGTTGATCATTATGTTAGTCACCTTGAACAGCAAAATTATCCTCAACGGGGTGATACCGTCATTGGCAATTTACCTGTGCAACTCATCGCACAGTTAAATCAACAAGGGGTCAGGTTTATTAACTTAGATCTTCATACTCCTCCAGAGCTAAGAGGTAAGGAACTAGCACTTAATGAAATCGAGCAAAATGCACCCAGCCTATCAGAGTTTTTAGTCTGGAAGGTTGATTCTGATACCCCCTCACAGGTATAACAATGCGCTAGCATTTATAAAGGAATAATAAAAACATGCAGGATCCAATGTTGTACGCACCAGAGCCACTGTTACTATCGATTGTCGGGGGCTCACCACAAGTTGTGACAGAAACGCTCTACAGCCTTTATATACAAGGCGCTCCTTTACCTAAGCACATCAGGATCATCACAACCCTGATGGGTAAAGAGAAAATTCTCAAGTGTCAGTTAATGGGTAAAAACGGCAAAATCAATCAATTTACCAGCGAATATAATCTTGAGCCTATTTTATGCAGTGAAGATGATATTTGGGTGGTCACTGACCGCAATGGTGAGCCGCTAAACGATGCAAAAGACAGTGAACAACATACCGCACTAGCTGACTTTATCACCGAGAAGGTGCGTTCTTTAACTTGTGATACGCACTCGACCCAAGAGGTGCCCATTACCGACCTACCTCTTTTAGATAAAAATTCAGCCATCAAAGAGCAAAGCAAAATATTCACAGAGCGCTTTGAGTCAAAGCCGGGTTTCCGTCAAATTAAAAATAAAAAGAAAGCCTCTCAGCGATACTTTTACGCTGAATATGATCGATATAGCATTCACGCATCTATCGCTGGTGGGCGTAAATCTATGACGTTCTTGCTCGGTTACGCGATGAGCTTATTCGGCCGCGAACTAGACAAAATTAGTCACGTCATGGTTGATCCGAAAATAGAAAATTGGCCTGAATTTTTTTACCCCAGCCGGGTAACAAATATTCAACTGGTGGGGTGGGACAAAAAAGAGCCCGTAGATTTCAGTCAAATGAAAGTTGAACTAGCCGAAATACCGTTGGTGAGAATGGCGCAAAACATGCCGAAGCACCTGATATCAAAAGAGCGCAGTTACAGTGATACGATCAACGTTTACGAATCCTTTAATCAAAATCCAACAAGTCTAATATTAGACCTAAAGCCCGATGATGAGCATGGGAAAAATAAAAAATTTTATAAAGTTACCTGTTCAGGGCAGCATGCCTGGTTAAGTGAAGAAGATACCGCCTTACTGTGGGGCTGGTGCCTGCAGCCAGAGCCTGTAGAAAGGGATGACAGCTATGAATTTAGCGTGATCATTCTGGCATGTTATGCCTCACTTTTAACCCGACAACCTCAAGCGTTTCAAGACATAATACAAGCAGGCGAATATTTTCGGGGTTTAGATAACGCAAAGTATAGCGAAGAGTTTATTTTCGGAACCTCTATCGACGGTGGAATTGCCGGGTGCAACTATTACACCCGTACAAAAAAATTAACAGCAAAGCTTGAAAAATACCTCATACCTGAATTAGCGAAGCAATATACGCCTAGTAATACCAAAAACCGAGAGGGTGATTCTGACACCAGTTATATGCTGGATATCGATAAAAACAAAATTTCTTATAAGAATAATCCGCAAGAGAAGTGAACTAAATTATGCAAACTATCCATGTATGTCTTATTTCCGAATCGATTCTACCTAACCTCATTCCAGCGTTTATGGACGAAAATATAGCAGGTATCATTTCGTTCTCGGGGGACGGAAAACAAAAGAAAAAGCGGCAATTACTGACTCAGTTGTTGGAAGAGCGAAATATTCCTTTGCTCAAGTCAATGAATGCGAATAACAGTTTTGACTTACCAACATTAATTCAATGTGCAAACGAGCTTAAAGATTGGTTAGAAAAAAACGCCAGTGATAAAACGTGGAAGATAAATGTAACTGGTGGAACTAAACCGATGGCATTAGCGATTTATTCCGTTTTTCAGGCTCACACAAACAGTGAGGTTATTTACCAAGATACTCAGTCGCTAACATTAAGGAACCTAACAGCTCCTGCAAAAGATCAACCTAATTATTCGGTGATAAACTACGACACTTACCTAGCGGCCCAGCGTTTTAATATCACCCAGCAAGCTATTTATGATCAAGATGATCTAGACCATTTAATGGCTCGCAAATGGATAATTGACCAAGTATTGATGCCTAACATGTGGCAGATTTATCATTTCACGTCTTTTTTTAATAGACCTGCCGCCTCAGTTAAAAGCAAAAATGGTCACGTTAACTTAACTCAACCGTTCCCGCAGAAATTTAAGTTTCATGATGCCCTTGAAGAAATGCTCGCAGATATGCAGCCAGCTAATTTATTTACCCTAGACAGAGATAAAAGAACCATTACATTTTATGACGAAGAGGCTGCCGCCTTTTTAGGCGGTGGCTGGCTTGAAGAGTACGCCTATTGGTGCGCGCTAGAAGCGGGTATCGAATATGTAGGTTTGAATGTCTATGGTGAATGGGATATGCAAGCCACTAACAAACCCGCATCCAATGAATTCGATTTAGTTTGCTGCCATAACAACCAGCTGCTCGTCGTTGAATGCAAAGCGCTTGCATTTAACGATGAAGTTAAAGGCCAAGACATAGTGAATAAAATTGAGGCCCTTAAAAGTAAAGCAGGAGGAGTATACGGTAAATCACTGCTAGTGGCCTGTGACAAGCTTCAAGCTGAAAATAAACATACCCAACATATAGTGCAGCGTTTAAACGATTATAAAATTGATTTAAAGCAGCGTAAAGAATTGAAGCACTTAACAAAATACTTTGAAGACTGGCGCACGAAATGTGACCGCCACTTAAAAACAGCGTAAACGTTGGCGTAACTGCCGAACTGAGCCATCCCGACCATGATAGGCTAATGTTGGTCGCGATGGCTGAGGCTAAACTTTTTGCTGGAAATTTCCACATCCCTTTTACGCTAAGTAAAACCATACACTACCCCTGAAAACTACTTATTATTATTGTTCAGGAGTACACCATGTTTACATTTTTAATCACTTTTTTCCGTCGCGCACTTTCTATTACAACCAAGCAAGATCAGCCTCTCAAAAATGCTGCCGCTGAGCCCGCACACCTTGCCAGCGAAAAACAGGTTAACAGCAGTAAAAAACATCAACCCTTAGCGCCGACCTTGTCAAAAAAAACCGTACACGGCAAGGTGCAGGCCGAGCCAACGAAAGCGATGCCGCTAAAAGCGCAAGCTAGCGCAACATCGTTGGCACCTGCCATTGTAAAACCTGCTTTGAGTCAACAAGCAAAGCCAAACATAAAGCCCGAGGAAAAAACCAGTAGCACTTCAACGCAAAGTACTATTTCCATTGGGGTTATACCGTCACTAGATGAAAAAAGCAGCGCATTAGAAACCACATTTTATCCCCTGTTAGTGGCACAAAAAAAGTTAAGCAAAGCATGGATGCACCCCAACGACTTGCATCAGTTTGTTTCACTATTTGAAAGCAACACGCCTGCCGTTTTTCGTAGCAATATTGCAGCACTGTTCGAGGCAAAGGGCTTTCAAGTAACCCTTTCAGAAGGGGAGACTGATTTAATGATTCAGCGTGATGGCCATCAGGCGTGGGTGCACACCTGTAATAATGGTGCCTCGCTCACCCATGTTACCGAACACGCTTTTGGGCAAAAAGCACTCATGGCAGCAAAGGCTAGCGCCAATGGTAAGCCTTTAATTGTGGTCACGGCTGGGCGCTACGGTAAAAGTCTATTTGACATCGCCAGAACCCAAAAAATCATGTTACTGGACGGTAAGATATTAGCGAAGTTGATGGCTGCTTACCATTTGATACCGCTGCAGGTATTCAACAAAGAGGGGCGTGCCCATGCAGCTTAGTTTTCAGCATCAGCATTTAGCCTACGCCCATGGGTGCCTTACATATGGTGCGAAAGAGGCAGCACCGCAACGCCTTCCTCTGAAGGCTATTGACACCATACTGGTGGATAATCATTGTCAGATATCAGCCGAACTGCTGATAAAACTCGCCCAACAAAACACCAGTTTAATTGTGCAAGTGTCACGAGGCCTGCCAGTATGCACGACAGCCCACAGCGCAGGACAGCGCCGAGTGGGGGTAAAGAAACAGTGGTATGCCATAACCAATCAACCTGATGTGTCAAACTTATTGGCTCGGCGCTTGGTATTAGCAAAGCTGCGCTCGCAGCGTAAAGCAATCAGCCAATTAGTAAAACGTACGCCTAATGCTCACCTTGATGTACTCGCAGTCACGCATGCGCCATTAGCAAATTTAGCAGCTGACAGTGAGTTAAGTACTTTACTCGGTATTGAAGGGGCCTATGCAGCCAAATACTTTCGCGCATTACGGCATTTTACCCCCGCATGGGGACATTTCACAAAGCGCCAAAAGCGCCCTCCGACCGACCCAATAAATGCATTACTGAGCCTAAGCTATACCCTGTATTTATACCAATCCGCATTAATAAGTGACCGCCTCAGAATGCGTCCAGCGGTTTTTGATTAAGGCGTCGCTATGTAGTAATGGTTGTTCCCTTTCAAATAGTGAGAACGCAGAGCAAAAGCCGCTGGGGCATTCCTTGCAGGCGAGTTTTAAAAGGGCTTACACTGCGTTGCATGACTTCGAAAGAGAACAACTATTCATTCAGTCATGCGCCTTGTTTAAGCCCTTTTAAACACTCGCTGAGTCATCTCTTATTAACGTGGAATGGTATTTAGAAGCTATCACGCGAGAACTTTATAATGTTGGGTTCGAGCCATTATTTGGCATTCTTCATAAAGACAGTGACTACCGGATGTCACTCAGTTGCGATGTATTGGAATTACTTAGAACGAAAGCAGACATGTGGGTTTTAGACTTACTCGACGGCGAGTTGAGCGCCCAGCATTTTGTTACTGGGAATGGTAACGAGGGCGTATACCTTAATGGAAGTGGTAAGCAAATATACTATCGTGCTTGGTTTAAACACAAAACGTCAGTAGTAAAAAATATTACTCGATACGTGAAATTTTTTCGCAACAAGGTAGAGCAACATGCAAAAAGCACTTTATCTCATTAGTTACGACGTTGTATGTCAAAAGCGCCGAACGCGTTTGTACAAAAGGCTTTCTCAACATGGGTTTACACTTCAGCAATCAGTATTTGTGACTTACGACTACTTAAAGGAGATTAAAGCCTTATGCCAAGTGCTTCGCGATGAAATAGACGAAGGTGAAGACCGTTTACTGTGTTTAACCATTCAAAGTAATGGGTTTAGAGCCTTGTACAAACCTACTGTATCAGAGGTAGAAATCATGCACTCACACCCTTTGTTATCGCAGTTGCTAAATTAGCCAGTTAACATTGAAATGGATTGTTAAGAAAATAGGAGTTTGATAAGATTATTTCGTTGTCGAGGCTTAGACTGTGACTATCTTAAAAAGTCACTTTACATTAAAAGTCAATAGTTTTGGGTAAATTAAGATTATTTTTTGATTTCTCGTAACATATTGAAAAGTCTGTATTTTAACTTGTTGTCGAGGGTCCGGCAGCATGTGCCCTCAATCAAGGGATTAAGACACGAATGCGCATGACGTCTTCTTTCAACTTTTTCGTCCGGCAGCATGTGCCCTCAATCAAGGGATTAAGACTAAACCAAAGACCCCGTCAGTGAAGTTTACTATTGTCCGGCAGCATGTGCCCTCAATCAAGGGATTAAGACTCAAAATTACGCATTTTCAGACTCCCCACCACCAGTCCGGCAGCATGTGCCCTCAATCAAGGGATTAAGACTTCAACCAGTTCTTCTACGGAATCATAGTAGCCGTCCGGCAGCATGTGCCCTCAATCAAGGGATTAAGACAATGTTAGCGGCTCCGCAAGTATTGTTGCTAGTGTCCGGCAGCATGTGCCCTCAATCAAGGGATTAAGACCTACGCCCTACCCATACCTGGGGTTTTCCTTTAGTCCGGCAGCATGTGCCCTCAATCAAGGGATTAAGACTGTTAGCCTTTCATATACTACTTTAATTTCTGTGTCCGGCAGCATGTGCCCTCAATCAAGGGATTAAGACTTCATAGTAATTGGGGTTGCACGAGAGTCTAACGTCCGGCAGCATGTGCCCTCAATTAAGGGATTAAGACTGCAGTTCTCAATCAGAAGATTGTGCTCCTTGTGTCCGGGAGCATGTGCCCTCAATCAAGGGATTAATACCTCAGGTCAAAGAGATTTGTAACGTATCCATTTGTTTCCGGTAGCATGTGCCCTCAATCAAGGGATTAAGACAAGGCTTCTTTTTGACTTGTTTGTATTGTTTTGTCCGGCAGCATGTGCCCTCGATCAAGGGGAAATGTTGTGAGGCTTTATATTGCTAGGGCCAAAAGAGCTAGGGCCAAAAACGATGCCTTAAAAGAGCAGCGCTAAAAAGTGAGAAGGTAAGGCATGTTAGATGGTCAGCACCCTATAGGGTGCATGGGCTTTCTTAAGGCTAGGTGCAATACTCACGTTAGGTTGTAGGTGGTAAGCGCCAAGCGATGTTTAGTAACGTTCTGTTCGTTGAAGTACTGTTCCTTGAAGTACTGTTCATTGAGGTACTATGCAGTACGCGCAAGCTGCCAACTGACTCTGCCAAAACCGAAGGTGGTTTTGTTGCCCACTCCCACGACATCGGCGAGTATTAGCCAGGGCATCAGTGCCGCTATGTTTCCATGATAAAACCAACTGCCTTCTAATCCCTGCATATGCCGCTGTTTTTGTTCACGTAAAGAATATCGCGTTACTGGTGCGCTGTGGGTATTGTCGTGCAAGAGTTGCACGTATGTAGCAAGTGAATCAGCCACTAGAGGAACTAAGTTGGCATCAGGCTCAAAATTAGTGGCCAGCGTATTGATACGTCGTGCAACGCTGCTTAACAATACATCAACGTCGGGGGCATGTTGTATCACCTGGCGTTGATGCTTCAAATGCAGCGGGCTCAAAGTATTTAACCATACGGTATTGGCAGGCTCAGCACCGGCTTTTAATTCCCCTTGCTGCAAAGCGTCAAGCAAGGTGCGCGGCTGGGGTAAGTCAAAGTTCAGTTGATTACCCGCGAGGTAAATTAGGCGTTGTTCGCTCCCTACTAAGCGTAAACTCTGTATTTTAAATGGGGCTCTGGCAGTCCCAAGCCCCAGCATTTGCCAATGCAGCAGTGCTTCTATCACTGAGGTAATGGCCTGGGTGCGATCCCCCCAAATCATCAGAGTGAAAGACCAGTCATCTTGTGGCGCAAAGTTACGCTTTTTGTCAGTTGGTAGAATAAACGCATAAGGCTTCTGAATACTTTGGCCTTGTTGGTTTTTACAATCAAAGAACCAGTCGTAAAATTCGTCTCCAACCTGTTTAACAGCATGGCCAAAACCGCCATGCAAAGTGGGGCCAGCAAAGGCTGCTAACTCAACGCTTTTGAGAAAACGAATGTCACATGCTAATTGGTAATAGCGTAACTGCAATGCAGTATTGGCCAAAGGCTCTGCTGGGGCCAGCACTATTTTAATTCCTTCTCAAACAGGCGGGTAAATGCGGGTAACGCATGGCCTAAACTTCTATTTTTTCCCACGTCCTTCGCTTTGGATGAAGTATGTTTCTTAAGCGTCATGTATTTTATTTTTTCATTATGAGAGTCGATACCCTTGGCCATCGCGAGTAGTTCCTTGATGGTATCGCTGTTTTTCCAGCTATTTTGGGTAGCGCTTTCCATCCATTTTTCGAACGCGGCTGCTTTAGGCACGACTTCTAATGTGCAGTCTTTCCACTGTCCAGGGTGCTTATTTTCTTCGAGATGCATCGCGGTGATTTTTGTTTTAACGGCGCCATAGCCATAAGGTTTAGCCATGCCTAAATTATGTGATAGTGATTCGTCGCCACCCCAGGTTAGTAACCAGCAAAGCAGCTGTATTTCTCTGGGGTGTAAATTGTGGAACCTAATTTTACCGCTAAAGGTTGCACCTACCTTTAGCGGTAAAATGTGTTTGCGGATATTTTCGTTGGTGTCTTCCGATTTACTTTCTTCATCGCTTTGCGCGGGTTCTGCAGGTTGTAAATCGACATTTTTTTGCACAGGGTAGCGTTTGAACCCCCGTAATCGAGCTTTTTCTTCGGTATGATAATTGACTTGCCGCCGACTCAATTTATTTTCGGTATTGCCCTCACTTTGCTGTAAATACGCGGGGAAGTAACTGGCGCTGGGCTGCTGTAAAACAACGCTAATCGGCTTTTCAACACGCTCGCCCTTTAAATGTCGCATGTCAGCGACGCTAAGGCGCGATTTTAAAGCGTGGCTTTGAGAGTCGTCTTCGTCGGCTACGCAACCAAATAGCAGTTCGGCAATATCTAAGTTTGAATCGCTTGAGGGGTAAGGCAAGCGTAAGTCTTTCACACTGTGCTTAGGGGGCAACTTTATCATTTTACTTAACCCTAAGTACGCCACCTCGTTATCTTTATTTAGAGTGTAAAACACAGGCAGGCCTTTAACGCCAGTGGCTTTTTTTAACAACGCTTTAAGCTTAGCCAGAGGTGAGTTTTCTGTTCCTCCTTTACCATAAATCGTGTGAAATGCCTGCACGGTAGCCAAAGGAATAGATATGGAATTATTGGCGTCACTATAAAAAATATATTCCTTAACTTTATTTTCCCCTTCGCCTGTAAATACAACTCGACCTTCTTGCTCTGTTCCAAATACGGCTATGGTTTCGCCACGTTGATTCTTGCCACCCTCATTAAACCCAATGACTGGGCAAAAGCTTTTGGTTATTTCGTATTTTTCAGCGGCATCACTTTGTTTTTTTAGTCTTGAGCAGCCTAAACCTTTTTCAATTTCTGCGATGTGCATTCGTGCGAATTGGCACGGTAAAAGTCTGTAGCTTTTACTTTCTTGGTCGAAGGTTAACCAGCCAGCCTTAATCGATTTATTGCTCTTTTTTATTCCCAACTGGTTTATGTAAAACAAGTCGCTAGTATCTCGTAACGTGGGGTAAGCGTCGTTAAAATGCTGAAATTTCGAAAAGCTGACGATTTCAGCTACGTTGCGTAACATGCCGCGTATGCTTGAGCCGGGTATAACGGGTTTACCGTCGATACTGTAAAAAGAGATAGGTTGACCATCAATGTACTCCCCACCAATCATCAACGGAGTTGAATTGGTTAGCTCAAATTGTATTTCGCCGCACACACCATCCTCAAAGGGGACGTCGATATAGGTTTTGGTTCTCCACGGTGGAGGCACTTTATTGGGATATGGAGCAAAGTTATAGGGCGCGTGTACTTGAGCATTAGCCTTATTCATATTTGGGTCTCCTCGACTGTACAAACTTGACGCAGACATTGGGCAACAGGCTGAATTGCTTCACTGTGTGCTTGCCAAATAACCCAATAACACGCCTTATAACCGGCTTTAAACCGTTGACGGTCAACAGCAAAGTGGTGGGGGATTGCAAGGGCATTTGGCTCAGTACTACTACAAACGCTGATGCCTGTGATCCACCATGTGCAGTCTTGATAGTAGACTTTTATAGACGTGTGCTGATGCACCAGCTCTGCTTCAAGGAGGAATTCTTCGTTTAATAAGTCGGGTAAAGATGCGCTGCCTGTCAACATCAAGGTACTTGATTGGCGAACAAGCCAGCCTTGAGGAAATTCAGTACCGAGCAAGCCTATCAATTTGCTATTGAGCGTTTCTATAGTTTCGCAGCTCGATGGCGCGATGGGTGTAAGGTTTATGCCAATCGCGTCAGGTAAATAACGTCGAAGAGGTGCTGAGATATTCTGATACTGTTCTATGATCTGTTCCATGGGTTACCCTTCTTCCTTTTCATAAAAATAGCCAGCTCCGTTGTTTTGGCCTGCTCCCAATGCCAGCCGCGCTGTTTTCAAATCTCGCGTGGTAAGATCTAGCGCGGTGTGCAAATCATCTTTTAGCCCTTGCTCAATTTCTTCTAGGGCTTGGTGGTCCCATATAAATTCGATCGTTAGTGAGTCGTTGTAAACTCGTTCTTCTGCAAAAAGCGCTTTATCGATTGTTCCGCCAGTGAGTCGGTCAATTTTATTTCGAGTACGATGGTGCACAGCGACATTACTCATTACATAGCTATCGTTAAACCAAAAATGGCCTTTTTGGCCTTCCTCGCCATCCACCCATCCAAACAACTGACGAGTGTTCGTATCGCGATAAGTAAATTGTTTGTCTTTTTGCGCCCATTGTTGGGTTAGACGTCGATAATGAAACTCAAATCTGTGAGAGAAAGCGCCCTTTATTGACGAGCCTGGCATCACCAGCGTTTGGGTTTTCAAGCTCGCTTTTTCGTTGTGCCAATCAATCACCGTTTCGGTGTATGGCAGTAATTGCGAGGACTTTACAAGGCCTGTTAGCGATGTGGTCCCGCCCCCAACCCGCCACCCATTTTCTGGTACAAGCGTAATTTGTTGTGTTGTCACCGGAAGTAGCTCTCGGGCAAGGGCTGTCAAATCGTGTAAGTCCAGAGGCTGCAATGCACCTGCGATACTCGAAAGCGACTTGGGTAACTGACGAAATACGTCTGCGTCATTCGCTTGCGTTAAATCCAATATGATGTGGTTAATCGTTATGACCTTGAACGCCCCTAGGCCTGCTCTGGTGCCGCCGCCTAGACAACACAGCGGGTGACAGAGCAAACTCAACAAAGTATGCCATTGTTCAGCTTCTGATTGCTCTGACCATAAACTAATTTCAAAAGTAAACCGCGTACCAGTGGGCACTAAGCTTCTGTCAAACTTGTCGTTGTCTACCACGCCTCGCGTATTGATGGCGACGCCGTGGCGCATTATTGGCGCGTCTTGCTCGAGCAAGGATAATACAGGGTCACTGGTGAGTGTTTTATCTGCTTCGCGCACTTGATTATTCGCATCATGCGCTTGGGCTGATGAAATTTGAATAGATGATATATGGTTATTATCTTCATCAGCGTAACCAAATTTAGCACTAAGAGGATGCCCAAGGCGCTGTAATAGATGACGAAGCACTCCGGTGATACTGGTGCCCGGTACCATTGGGCGACGATTTTCGTCACGCATTAGGTCGTTGTCTAGGGCGATTTGTGACTGCCCAGAGGCAAGCATCATCGGGCTTGAAAGTTCTATTGTGACACGGGCTCGGTGCAAGAACGTTTGATCGGGGATCATGATTGGGGCCCTCTTTGGTTGGGTGATTTCTCACCCAGTTCTGGGGTTTCAGCCATAGCTTGTCGCGCCACTAACTGCAGGAGTAGTCGTAATGATAATGACTGTTCATTTTGAAGCGTTATGAGTTTTTCCTTCAACCATTCCGCCAAACTGATGAATTTTCCTTTGTCATTTACAGTCTCATTTTGCCACGGATCATCTTGTTTGATTTTGCCACCCGAGCGGCTTGAAATTAATGGGCTTTCTCCGGTGAAAAGCAGTTGCAATAGTTGCTCATCGGTCTTTGCTAGCTTGGCTTGATCTAATACTTGGCTCCAGGCGCTTTTAGAGGGGCCCCATGGGTTCTCATTGCTGGCTCCGGCGATGGTTCGACCATTCTTGTATTGCTCTAATAGTTGCGCAAAAAATAACTTAGCGAAGATCTCAGCTTTGCTGTGTAAACCCTCTTTCCTAGCTCGTTGTTTAAGCCATGAAAGTAATGTCGAATCATCAGAGGTTTCTTCTTCAACATCACCTAAGTGCGGGGCGGCGGAAAAGTCAGGTCGTTGACTGTTTAACGGTTGTAACTCGAGCCTAATTTGGCCTAATCCCATTTCGCGGTAGAGGCCAACTCCATGACTGAGGACATTTTTTAAAGCTGGAGTGAGCGCGTTTTTTTCGTCTTCAATTTTGAAGGTCAGCACACTGCCTTTAGCAATGACGAGTCGTTCTTGGTCGTATGACCTTCTGGCTGAATTATAGGGTGAGTAGCGCCTAGGTCGCACAAACGAGTGTTCAGTATCGAATGTTGCCAGCCCGTCTAAACCAAGTGACTTCGCTGAAATAGATAGGGTTGCATCTCCTTGTTCATTGCGCAGCGCAACATCGGATAAGCAGAACAAACGAAAACTGCTATTTAAATAATCGGGTAACTGTGAGTCATCTGATAACTCTGATACGTGGGCATTCACTCGGCCAAACTCAGCGCCTTTTGAACGTCCAATACGCAGCCGTGAACTGGTTAGGGTTTGTATTATTTGACTGAGCAATTCTGGGTGGTTTGTTGCAACATCTTCATCCCAAGTAAGCTCACCACAAAACCATTGATCGCTTTCAATTGTAGAGTAACCGAACAACTGGCTCTCTTGCGCGGTTCCTGTAGCATAATTAATTGCTGATTTAAGTTGGTAGCTAGCAACAGTATTAACCACATTCCCTTGCTCAGTGATGTATCCGGCCCGCATTTGCTTGCGTTGCCCACTTTGCTGTTCATCGCTTGAGGTGGATAAATCTAATACTTGCGTTAATCGGCTATTTTTTATTGCTTGAGTGTTTTTAATATAGTGATAACTCAAGGGCATTGGCCACGAACGAACGTTAGGGGCCGTAGTAGGGTACATATTACCAAAGCGTATTTTACCGCTGTGAAATACTAACCATTGATCTTGTTGGTCGGTTAAATTTCTATATAACTTTGCGGCCACAGCACCTAATAGTGTGCTACCTGGGATGAAATCTAAGCCAGTATGCTCACCACTTGTTGAGGCGTTTTCACTGAGAATAAGTTTGTCTTTACAGTACAAGCTAATAAGTTTACCCGGCATTATAAATCTCCATTTTAATCGCCACTTTTCCTAAGCCGCGAGTTCGCTTGGCTCCTATATGCTCAATTAGCGGCAGTGCGAGTTCTATTGCCTGTATTGATTGTTGGATTTGCCCCGGGGTTAGCAGGTTACTCAATTCCACTTCAGCTTCTAATTCTAAAGGAACAACTACTTCTGTGGTGCGCAATGACGTTGGTTTGGCGCTGCCAGTTTTTTCATCAATAGCGGTAGAGGCAACAGTGGAAAACAAGCTGTTTTTGAGCGCACTATTTTCTGGTTGTTTCAGAAAATCACGTTCAGCATCCGGTAATTCAGCGCTGGATACGAATACATTGCCAGATGCTGTTAACCTATCTTGTGACTCGTTCAAATGAGATGAGCCAAATAATTGGCTAGTTAGGTTGTCGTCTAAATCGGAAAACCACCCTAAGGTTTGCGCTTTTTCCAGCGCGTTTCGGAGTATTCCACGAAGTGCTTTACCCGGGAAATAAGGTAGGCCATGTAGATCTCTTAACACCGCCGCATCGTGACCTGAACCGTCGCCTAAGCCTGTTCCGGTGTGCCAATAAGATAGAAAAGAGAGTTTAAGTTTAAGCAGCATCCATTTTCTCCTTATTTATCGCTAAGAATTCGGCTAATGCGATGATATCGGCCAGAGGAGACTGGGTGTAGTCACCTACTGTGTACCTCAGCGCATCGTCTACTTCGTATATAGGCCACATTTCTTTCAAATTACTTTTAGTTTGTTGTATTTCATCTGGGTGGGTTTCTAGCATGCGCCTATGATAGACGTTAGCCTGAATGGGGTTTGTTTTAAGGTAACCTAGATACTGACGAAACTTACTGACATGCTTGTTAGTAACCCAGCGGCGGGTTACGTTGAGTAGCTCATCAAGAGATGGCAAGCCTGATTGTTTTGTTAATACAGAATAGGCATTCAATGACACGAAGTGTTGCTGGTCTGCATATTCGTAGGCTAGCTCTTTCGTAAAGATTTTTTCTGCTGATGCTAAAGAGGTAGTCGTCACTTTATGCCAGCACAACGAACTCGCTTTAGTCTCTGCGTTTACTGGCTTGGCATTCTCTGATGCAGTTTTAGCTCGCTGGCATAGCTCTTCTGCTAAATGTGCTGCTGAGCTAAACGGATACGATGCTTTGACAAAGGCTATTCCTCCGCAGGCTGTTAATTTTTCAGGTAGTTTCTTTGCTAAGACTGTTAGCTGAGAAAAACGCTTTTTAAGAGCGTGTAAACTTTCGGCTGAACTTTCTTCAAACGCACAAATAAATGCACGCGAAAATGCGATTGCTTTATCGGCAGCGACAATTATTGTTAAATCATCCCCCCCTAAAACCAATGGTCTTGCAGCGATCGTTTCCCCTTCACGAGGTGTGAGGGTATCAGCAACGGCACGTTGGGCAGCAATAAGCGTTGCCTTTGTGATGGCCTCAGAAAAACTTAAGTAGAGATCTGAATATTGCTCACCCGCGCTTTCAGCAGATTCCCCTAGTTGAATAAGCAATTGCCCAAGCCCATTTCCGTCAATATGGATCACAGCCATATGTGAATGCTCGCCACGGGGAAGAACATCTTTGTTTTTAATACCTTGCTCTGGTGTCAGCGCTTTTGGCCAATAAGGTGATATACCAAGAGGCGAAAATTTTTGCGCTAAAGCATCGGCAGCTGAATCTGATTCATTAAGCCCTTTTTGCGCGAATTTTCTTTTTTGTTCGGTGGAAGAGTCGATCGATTCCCCAGGGAGAGAGAAACCCTGCTTTGTGCTATGTATAGCTCCGCTCCCCGTTCTTTGAGCGCGCTGAGCGATGGGGGGTACGATAGGAAATGAAGGGCAAGGGTTATTTCGTTTAACCCGCAAAATATCCAAGCCTTTGGTAACAGCTCGATAAGCTTGTTTGTCGGCACTTATATGGGTAATAAACTCTAAGCTTGGTGCTAAACCGCTGACAATGAGTGGCCAAATAGAAGCGAGTTTCTTAATACTATTTTCGTTACTGCTTAAAGCGTAAAATGCGCCCCCTGCACGTCGAGAAAATACAATATCTTGCTGAATATCCAGATTATTTAATGTGGTATCGAGTACAGAACCCGTTAGTTGTTCGACAAGATTGCTGGCTGCAACCATGTCACGAAGTTTACCGCCGGCAAACACGTAACTCTGAATGGAGCGAGCTTCAAATAAATAAGCGTAAATCATTGTTTATTCCCTTAGTACAATTCATTCCATTATGAATTTACTTCGTTTTTCTAATTTGTGGGTTCTAAAAGTGAGTTTTACCGGCCCCGTAGGTCGACTATAAAATTCTCACCGTCTAGGTTCAATAGTTAAAATCAAGTTATTGTTGCTACCTTAATCAAATAGAACGTTTTTTGTACTAAAATCAGCTGTTTCTCAAATATTGGCCAGTTATCATGCACTTATGCACAGCGGTCAGGGCCAACTGCGTTTCTAATAATGGATAAGTAAGTGCTTTTTATTTATTAATTTTGCGCTTCAACAGCGCGACATCGTCTAAAAGTGTCTTCATTTCGGCCTTAATGGCATTTATTTGAACCTGCTCAGTTGTTTGAGCGCTAGAGTTGGTGGCTTCTTCAACCCATTCTGTGAGTATTTGCTCAGGTACATTTAAAAGTGCAGCAACAGAAGGTATATCATGTCGCGACCTAAGCACTTTTTTCACGGCTTTCTTTTTATATTCCTCTGAATTCTTACTATGTACGATCTTGTAAAGGTACAGACTGCCTACAACCATTATTGTCATTGGTATAAGTAAAATCAGCTCTTCAACCATTAACTGTACTCCTCTGATAGCGTTTAAACGTCATTGTTATTCGATTAGACCGTGCCTAGTCCAATGCACTGGCACTGTTGCAATAAAACAGAAAATTAAGTTGCTCTAAAAACCTGATTTTAACCACTCCAAGAAGCTTATTTTCTTAGTCTTCATTTGCTTCCTTATTTTCACAAAACATAAAGTTAGGCAAGCGGCTAGTATTAGATAGCCCGAGAGCATGGCGTAATACAAGAAAACTAATCCATCTACCTTGAGCAGTATTGTGAATAAAGCGAAAATGCAAATACCTGTTAGCAGTGTAGAGAACACTTCAGCACTCGCACGTATCCAATGGGGTTTGCTTTTCAGTCTTTTTGAGAGCACAAGCGTGATAAAAATAGATAAACTGAAAGAGCTTAGAATTGCGAATAGGTACACGATATTTAGTTCCATAATAACTCCTGACTTTTGATGTGAGGCGCTATATTAAACCGCTAAATTTAAAATTTGTGAGGTGGGAATTTCCAGCATTTTTAGACGCTATGTGATTTGACTTAATTTATCGAGAAGCGAAAAAAGAAAGTTCTAATGAAAGAGTTAAGCACGCCTCAATAAGTGTTTCAGCGAAGTATTGCTTGTGAAAATAAGAGATAATCAGAATATTTTGAAACCAGCTCTTTCGAGCCGGTTTCAAACTTTAATTAGAGTGGACATCGCACAAATAATGTACAAGCTAATTAAAGTTTGAAACTGAAACTACGCACACACCAAGGTTTTGTGTAGGTCGATTTTCTATCACTTCGATAAAGTTTGAAACTATCGAAACCTGCACTTCAATCCGCACTAAAATGTGTGGTATTAAAGTTTGAAACTCATTGGTACTAAACAGTGACAACTCATCAATCTAAATATACCAGAGAGTCGGGGGAAGACCTGTAATGGTCTCCTATGGACCGCTATAGGGTTTACACGTATATAATGGTTCTATTTAGCTCATAATAAACTAATGAATAAGACTGAATTTTTCCTTAATTCCCAGTCCAAAAGCCCCCCAATTATAGCCTCTTCAGCATGCTTTCGTGTGCCCCCTGCTCGTTGTCTGCCCTGCTCGTTGAGTTTTACTAGTTTTAATGGTTAGATTCACAAAGGACAATCGCTCACTCACGAGACGTCGCAATATTCCCATAAAGCCAGACCATTTAGCTTTCTCATGGTTTACTTCCATTCGGAACTTTCAAACCTATCATTAGTAATGCTTATCAGGTTTTTCATACTTAAATAGAATGTCGCTGCCTAGAAATTTCACTCAAAAAGTAAAGCAATAACCATCTATCAAGTACTCTTTGATTTGATTAATCTCGCTAATCACATCACAATCTGATGCGATTACAGTTATCCGGATAGTTATTATGTGGATTTGGCAGCGAGAGAATTGGCCTCATTTTACTTGGGACAAGAGCATCATCGAACCCTTGCTCCGGACAACACGTCTGAACCAAGGGATATTATTAGGTAAAACGTCTCATTATCCACAGAGTGATGAGCGCATCATGCTTGATACGTTGGTGGCTAATATCATGCACTCTAGCGCGATAGAGGGTGTTAAGCTTAATGCGCATGTGATCCGTTCTTCTTTATCTAGTCAAATAGGCTTTGAACAAGAAAATGTTCAAACAACAGTGCAAGCCGATGGTTTGGCAGAAATAATGATTGATGCTGTCGTCAATTGGAATACTCCCCTTGCTTTAAATCGACTCCTTCATTGGCATAAAAGACTGATGAATATCGCTCAGCCTATAGATAAATCAATTAATCTAGGGAGGTTGAGAGGTAAAGGGATAATGCAAGTTGTGTCGAAAGCGGGTGACAAGACAATAGTTCACTTTGAAGCACCTGATCAAAGTATAATTGACGACGAACTGACACAATTCTTAATGTGGTTTAATGACTCACGAATGGATCCAATACTAGATCCATTTTTGAGGGCAGCTATAACTCATCTCTGGTTTATCACCTTGCATCCTTTCGACGATGGGAATGGCCGAATAGCACGCTTGTTAACCGATCTAGTATTTGCTCAGGGTGAGCATTATTCAGTGCAACTATTCGCTATGCCAGTTAGCATTTTCGGGGACCGAAAAGGGTATTGCGATGCTCTGGAAAAAACGCAAAAAGGCGATACAGATATAACATCTTGGTTCTGTCTCTTATACACATCTCCGAGCCCACGAGACCAGAGAGGA